>ENA-ORUL01000530-ORUL01000530.1-human-gut-metagenome-genome-assembly--contig:-NODE-530-length-32359-cov-4.428306_pt1 | contig 32359 bp, 18 predicted proteins | sample MGYA00242084_ERZ509219 | MGnify/ENA primary metagenome ERZ509219 (study PRJEB26280, sample SAMEA2338792) | human gut metagenome | biome: human gut; feature: human-associated habitat; material: faeces...
TCTGCAGCGGATCTCCCGCCACAAAAACAACGCCTCTTTTTTCACTTTACTCACTCAGACATGTCTACTTATAATTTAATCACTTCTCATCTGAGCAGTTTTTCTTTGATCCAGTCTCTCTGTCTAATCTGCGTCAGATCTGTCAGCTTCCTCTCCATCCGCTTCTTCTGCGTCCAGAGAATCATCTGCATACAAGTCAGACAACTGATCTTCCAGATCTTTCTGTTCGCTTTTTAAATTATGGCGTCTTACCGCCCACACGATCACTACTACAAGCAGAATGATCAGTGCCAGGAGGTCGAGCCAGTCAAAGCCGAGCTTTGTATGTTCGATAATATATCTCATCTGCTTACCTCCTTTTTATACTTTGGCAGTTCCATTTGCCTGAACTGCTTCTCCTGCCTGTACAGTTTCACCTGCTGCCATTTCCGGCTGGTTTTCTGCCATCTCTTCGCGGATTTCCTGGATCTTCTGATCCAGGTCATCCTCAAAGTCATTTAATCGTTTCTTCTGATTCCGGTGATGTACCAGGATCATGACAACCAGTATAACTGCAACGATCAGTGCCGGTATATCCCAGGAATGTATTCCTAAGTTATGCACAAATTCATAATAACGCATATGTTTTACCTCCTTTTCCTGCTACATTTTCTACTGTTGCTTCTGCTCTTTCGTCGTTGGAAGTCCTCTCTTTGCAAGTTCGGTATCAAGTTCCTCTCTCACTTCGAATAACTTCTTCTGACGTTTCTTCAGGTTATGTGTAAAGAATCCATACAGGATTGCTGTTAACAACATAATCAGGAAATGGAGTACACAACACTTATGGTCATCCAATTTCTGGTTTCCAAGTGGTACATTGTTATCGCCTGCATTTACTAACTCACGAACCTTCGCGCCTGTTTCCTGTACTGCTTTTGCGATTCTTGAAGGTACGTTTCTTACAGAAGTTACAACTCTCTGAACAACATTTCTGTTCTGTGGTGTCGGGTTTGCCGGCGTATTCTGCGTATTCGGTGGTGTTACCGGTGCCGCTGCTGTAATTGTCAGCTTACCTTCTACCTTCTTAATGTTGTAGTTTGCTGCTTTTGTTCCATTCTTCAATGTGTAAGTAAATGTATTCTTGCTGGTTCCGGTATTGGTCCGTGTTCCGGTTACATCGTATGTAGCTCCTTCACCCTTCGCAAATCCTTCTCCGCTTACAGTTACTTTCTTGCTTGTCAGTGCTTTACCATCATATACTTTATTCTGGGATGCACTTGTCATGATCACTGTACGTTTTTCGATGGTTAATGTTCCATCTACAATGACGAATTTCACTTTGCTGAAGTTCTTATTCGTATTCTTGAAGTCGCCTGCTTTCACTTCCATATTGTAAGTTCCGGCATTTGTTCCTTTGACTGTTGCGTCTCCGCTGAATGTAAAGTCTTTCTTTGTGTAAAGCTTGTTGCTGATATTTGTTACATCATAGCCTTTTACAGTATGTTCTTTACCATCGTATTTAGCAGTGCCACTCTTCTCTGTAATTGTTACGACTACTTCATCTGCATTTTCTGTTACGGTCAGTTTACCGTTTACAGTCTTGATGTTGTAGTTGTCTTTGTTTGTACCTTTGTTCAGTTCGTATGTAAATGTGTTATCACTTGAACCTACTTCTGTCTGACTTCCGGTTACGTTGTATGTTGCTCCGTCATTTCCAACAAAGCCTTCTGCTGTTACATTTTTATTTTCCAGTGCTGTTCCGTCATATGCTTTGCTGTCACTTGCACTTGTCAGTGTAACGTCACGTTTGTCGATCGTCAGTGTTCCGTCGATGATCTCGAAGGATACATTACTGAAGTTCTTGTTAATGTTCTTGAAATCTCCCGGTTTCAACTCCATGTTATAAGTTCCGGCGTTTGTTCCCTTCACAGTTGCATCGCCGTTAAACTCGAAGTCTTTCTCTGCATACGGAAGTTTGCTGCTGATATTTTCAACAGTGTAACCGGTTACGGTCTTTTCTCTTCCGTCGTATGTCTCTTTTCCACTGTTTTCTTTGATCGTAACTACAACTTTCTGATCAGACGGTGTTACTTCGAGTTCACCATTTACAGTCTTAATATTGTAGTTATCCGGATTTGTTCCTTTCTTCAGTTCGTATGTAAATGTGTTATCACTCTTACCTACTTCTGTCTGACTTCCGGTTACGTTGTATGTTGCTCCGTCGTTTCCAACAAAGCCTTCTGCTGTTACTTCATCTTTTGTCAGTGCCTTACCGTCATACATCTTTGTTGCGGATGCAGAAGTCAGGGTGACATCTTTCTTGTCGATCTTCAGTGTGCCGTCTTTGATGATAAATTCGACATTGCTGAAGTTTGCATTGTTGTTAGCAAAATCTTTTGCTGTAAGTTCCATATCGTATGTTCCGGCATCTGTTCCCTTCACTGTATCCTTACCACTGAATGAGAAATCATTTTCAGAGTACAATTTATTGCTGATGCTTTCTACTTCATATCCTTTTACGGTCTTCTCTGTTCCGTCATAAGTGAACTTACCGCTGTTCTCCTGGATAGTTACTGTAACTTTGTCTGTTACCGGTGTTACTTCCAGAATTCCTTCTACCTTTGTGATCGCATAGTTCTTTGCAAGTGTTCCACTCTTAAGTGTATAACCAAATGTGTTCTTGCTTGTTCCCACAACGGTCTGTGTTCCGGTTACATTGTAGTCTGCTCCGTCGTTTCCAACGAATCCTTCGTTCTCACCTCTGCTTGCAACAACTTCTTCCTTCGTTAATGCTTTACCGTCATAGACTTTCTTCGCATCTGCTGATGTCAGTGTTACCGGTCTAGGTGTGATCTTGTACTCTTTTGTAACCGTTCCTGTGTAGTTACCTTTTCCTTTGATTGTTACTTTAATTGTTGATACATCTGTAAAGTTATCTTTGTCATAACTTACTTCGTAATCGGTTCCTTCTTTCAAGACATTTCCATCTTTGTCTTTTACTTCCGGCGCCCATTTGTGTGCTTCGCCATCGTAAATATGATCGGATGGATCATTGATCGTAATGCCTTTGTAAGAATCTGGATTTTCCGGATCCGGATCTGGTGTAATGCTCTGTGGTGTTACTACCAGAGTTCCTTCTACTTTCGTGATCGTGTAGTTGCCGACTTTTGTTCCATCGTTCAGTTTATAGTCGAACTTGTTCTTGCTGCTTCCGACTGCAGTCTGAGTTCCGGTTACATCATAAGATGCGCCTTCACCTTCCACAAATCCTTCATCCGTTACATTTTTATTTGTCAGTGCCTTGCCGTCGTAAACTTTCTTATCGGATGCAGAAGTCATTGTAACTTCTCTCTTCGCGATATCAAGTTTTCCGTCTTTCACTACAAATTTTACATTTTTAAAGTTCTTATTGCCATTTGTGAAGTCTGTTTCCTTAAGACCCATCTTGTAAGATCCGGCGTCTGTCTTCTTCACTTCGGCTTTTCCGCTGAACTGGATATCGGCTTCTGTATATTTCTTCTTATTTGTATTGTTAATGTCTGTAACCTTATATCCTGCTGCGGTTTTCTCTGTTCCATCGTAAGTATCGGAAACTGTATTACCAACAATCGTTACAACTACTGTATTCTCATCCGGTGTTACTGTCAGTTTTCCTTCTACCTTTGTGATGGTGTAGTTTTCTTTCTTTGTATTTGTGTTCAGAGTGTAAGTAAATGTGTTATCACTTGTACCTACTTCTGTCTGGCTTCCGGTTACATCATAAGATGCGCCTTCACCTTTCACAAATCCTTCATCTGTACCCTTGCTCTCTGTAACTTTCTTATTTGTCAGCGGATCGCCATCGTACGCTTTGCTGTCTGTTGCAGATGTCAGTGTTACCGGTCTCGGTGTGATCTGATATTTCTTCGTGATCGTTCCTTTATAGTCGCCTTTTCCGGTAATGGTTACTGTAATTGTTGTTACGTCTTTGAAATTATCTTTGTCGTAACTTACTTCGTAATCGGTTCCCTCTGTCAGAGCTTTGCCAGCTACATCTTCGACTGTCGGATTCCATTTATGATTCTTTCCGTCATATACATGATCAGATGGATCATCTACAGTGATACCTTTGTAAGATGGATCTGGGTTTTCCGGATCCGGTCCCGGTGTAATGCTCTGTTCTGTAACAGTTAATGTACCAGGTACTTTTGTAAAGTTGTAGTTATCTTCGTTACCGGTCAGCTTCTTAATCGTGAAGTTGTTCTTGCTGTTTCCAACTTTTGTCTGGCTTCCGGTTACGTCATAGGTTGCTCCTTCACCTGCTGCAAATCCGTCACCGCTTACTGTCACTTCGTCATTTGTCAGTGCAGTTCCGTCGTAAACTTTCTGATCTGTTGCAGATGTCAGTGTTACATCTCTCTTTGTAATTGTAAGCTTTCCGTCTGTAACTACAAATGTTACTTTGCTGAAATTGTCATTTACATTAGAGAAATCTGCTGCGGTAAGTCCCATCGGGTACTCGCCTGCATTTGTCTTTGTTACTTCCGCTGTCGCTTTTGCAAAGTGAATATCGCTCACTCTGTAGAGACTGTTGCTGATACTTACAATCTCATAACCATTTACTGTCTTGGCTGTTCCATCATATTTCTCAGTCTTTGTATTACCTTTGATCTGAACAACAACTTCTTTGTCATCACTTATTACAGTCAGTATGCCTTCTTCTGTTGTAATCTCATAGTTCGCTGCTTTTGTGTTTGCATTTAACGTATAAGTAAATTTGTTTGCGCTGCTTCCGACAGTTGTCTGACTTCCGGTTACATCATATGTTGCACCCTCGCCATTTACAAATCCTTCATTCTTGCCTGTGCTTGCTGTTACATTTTTATTTGTAAGAGGCTGTCCGTCATATACCTTCTGATCACTTGCGGATGTTAATTTCACTTTACGTTTTGTAATCTTGTAAGTCTTTGTTACAGTTCCTTTATAGTTGCCCTGTCCGGTAATCGTTACCGTAATTGTCTGGACATCTTTGAAGTTCTTGTCTTCTGTACCATACTTATAACTTACTGTGTAATCTCTTCCTTCTGTCAGAGCCTTATCGTCAGCATCTTTGACTGTCGGACTCCACTTATGTTCCTGTCCGTCATATACATGATCGGATGGATCATTGATCGTAATGCCTTTGTAAGAATCTGGATTTTCCGGATCTGGTGTAATGCTCTGTGGTGTTACTGTCAGTGTTCCAACAGACGTTGTAATCGTGTAGTTACCTGCTTTTGTATTCTTGTTAAGCTCATAAGTAAATGTATTATCGCTGCTTCCGACTGCTGTCTGGCTTCCGGTTACATCGTATGTTGCACCTTCGCCGTCTACAAATTCATCACCGCCAACAGTAATGTCTTTACTTGTCAGAGCAGTTCCGTCATATACTTTGCTTGCTGTTGCAGATCCTAAAGTAACTGTTCTCTTCTCAATTGTAAGACTTCCGTCTGTAACTACGAATGTTACTTTTGCAAAATCTGTACTGTTATTTACAAAGTCAGACTCTTTCAGTCCCATCGGATATGTTCCGGCATCTTTCTTCGTAACGTTATCTGTTCCCTTGAATGTGAAATCAGATGCGTGATACTTCTTATTATTAATGCTTACGTCATATCCTTTTGCTGTGTGATCTTTGCCATCATATTTTGCACTGTTTGTATGACCTGTGATTGTTACAACAACTTCGTTCTTATCCTGGGTAACTGTAAGTGTTCCTTTTACAACTGTAATGTTGTAGTTCTTTTCATTTGTGTTGTCTTTCAGTGTGTAAGTAAATTCATTGTCACTGCTTCCGGCTTTTGTCTGGCTTCCGGTTACGTTATATTCTGCTCCTTCGCCCTTAACAAATCCGTCACCGCTTACAGTTACTTTATCTTTTGTTAATGGTGTTCCGTCGTATACTTTCTCATCTGATCCGGATGTTAAAGTAACATCTCTCTTGCTGATGATCAACTGACCATCTTCCACAACAAATTCTACATTTGAGAAATTGTCGTTGATATTTGTAAAGTCTGTTGCCTGTACATTCATATCGTATGTTCTGGCATCCGTTCCTTTGACTTCTGCTGTTCCGCTGAATGTAAAGTCATCTATGCTGTACAGCTCGTTGCTGATGCTCTTCACTGTATATCCGGAATCTGTATGTTCGTTACCGTCATACTTCGCACTCTTGTCATTTTCTTTGATTGTTACTGTAACTTTATCTGTTATCGGTGTAACTTTCAAAGTACCAGGTGTTTCCGTGATATTGTAGTTCTTAGCTTTTGTATTATCCTTCAGCTTGTAAGTAAATGCGTTTGGTTTTTCACCTACATTTGTAATAGTTCCGGTTACTTTATATGTCGCACCTTCGCCATCGACAAATCCATCGCCGCCAACTGTCACGCCATCTTTGGTTAATGCTGTTCCGTCATATACCTTCTCAGCATCCGCAGTTTTTAAAGTAACGTCTCTCTTCGTAATTGTGAGATTTCCATCTGTAACTACGAATTTCACTTTGCTGAAGTTCTTGCTGGTGTTTGTGAAATCGGATTCTTTCAATCCCATTGCATAGTCACCGGCATCTGTTCCTTTTGCTTTTGCTGATTCTTTGCTGAATGTGAAATCATTTGTTGTATACAGACCTGTGCTTGTTCTTACATCATAACCTGTTACGGACTGCTCTTTACCGTTATACATCTTAGAATCTGTATGTCCGGTAATGTAAACCGTTACTTCCAGAGTGTCATTCTTTTTAACAGTTAATTTACCTTCTGTCTTTGTAATGTCGTAGTTGTCAAGGTTCGTTCCGTCTTTGGCAATGTAAGTAAAGCTGTTTGCGCTGCTTCCGACTTCTGTCTGTGCTCCGGTTACTGTATAAGTAACGCCTTCGTTCTCGACAAATCCGTCTTCACCGCCAACTGTAATCTCATTGCTTGTAAGTGGAGTACCGTCATACTCTTTGGTAGCATCCGCAGATGTTAATGTAACATTGCGTTTCTCAATAGTAAGCTTACCATCTGTAACTACAAATGTTACTTTTGTAAAGTTCTTATTTGTATTCTTAAACTGATCTTTTGTAAGACCCATTTTATAAGAACCTGCATCTGTTCCTTTTGCTTCTGCTTTTCCACTGAACGAGAAATCGTCTTTTGTATATTTGCTGTAAGCTTTCCCATTGCTCTGGATGCTTTCAACTGTGTAATCTGTTACAGACTGTTCTTTGCCATTGTATTTTACAGTCTTTGTATTACCTACGATATTAACAACGATTTCATTCTCGTCTGCTGTTACAGTTAATTTACCTTCTGCCTTACTGATGTTGTAGTTTCCGGCTTTTGTGCCGTCTTTTAATTTGTAACTAAATGTATTATCACTTGTTCCGACATCTGTCTGGCTTCCGGTTACATCATAAGTTGCACCTTCGCCTTCAACAAATTTGTCACCACCGACTGTAATCGTATCATTTGTCAGCGGATTCTTGTCGTAAACTTTACTGTCTGTTGCAGATGTCAGTGTCACGTTACGAGGATTGATTGTAAGACTTCCGTCTACTACTTCAAATGTTACTTTTGTAAAGTTCGCATTCTTATTCTTGAACTGGGATGTCTTAAGTTCCATCGGATAAGTAGCCGCATCCGTTCCGGCTGCTTCTGCTTTTCCGCTGAATGTGAAATCATTTACTGTGTAAAGTGTATTACTGATTTCTGTTACATCATATCCTGTAACTGTATGCTCTGTTCCATCATAAGTTACTGCATTCTGATGTCCTGTAATCTTAACCTTTACTTCCTTTTCTACTGGATTAACTGTAAGAGTACCTTCTTTTGTAGTGATGTCATAGTTGTTAAGATCTGTTCCAGCCTTTGCTTCATATGCTGGCTTTGCAAAAGTATTCTTGCTTGATCCTGCATTTGTCTGAGAACCATTTACATGAGTAGTAACACCTTCGTCTTTAACAAAACCTTCTGCTTTTACAGTCTCATTTGTTAATGCTGTTCCATCATATGTCTTACTAGCTGTTGCTGATGTTAATGTTACAGCTTTCTTTGTAATTGTTAACTTCTCTGTTCCAGTTAATTCGCCAACCAAATCATTGCTTGTTACGCGAACATTAACTGTCTTGCTATCAGATACATCTTTTGCAGTAATTTCTTCACGGTTTGTTGTCCAGCTTTTGTCTGCTTTCTGATATTCAACTGTAAGAGTTCCAACCTCATTCTCTTTTCCCTTCTTAGCAACAGCTGTTGCTTCTCCGGCTGCATGAGATTGACCATTATATACTTCTGTTACATCCTTTGTATTTAATGTAACGTAATCTTTAATATCTTTCTTTTCCCACTGTGCTGTAAGCGTTACATTTCCATTCGGCATTGTAAAGGTATCACCACTATTAATAGTAGTAGTACCACTCAGTCCTTCAACTTTCCAGCCTTTGAATTTGTAACCTGCACGTGTAGGCTGCTCTTTTACAACTACATCTGTATCTACATTATGTTTTTCTGTTGCGGTAGTTGAGTTATCGCTAAATTTACCACCGGCCAGATTGTACATAACCTGATATCCGGCAACATACTTCGCATAGTAATTAGCAGCACCTGTAACTTGAGCTGGGAAGCTTGGTGCAGGAGTTGTTAAACTCTGATCTGTATACCATCCAGAGAATGTGTAAGTTACGCCATTAACTGTCTTAGTTGTCGGGAAACTTTTATTTGTAACATCCGATGGTTTTGTTGTGGATCCATCTTTAACCAAGTAGTTCTTAGAACCTAACATTTCCCAGTTAGTTCCGTTCGCATCAAAAAGATAATATTTAATCAATGCTACTTTTTTACATTTAATGTTGACATTACAATCCAAATGCATATCTGGGGTTGTTCCATTATTTTTTGAAATCTTTGCCGGAACAAGTGAGATTTCTTCTACGTCATCTTCTGTAATAGCCACTCTCAGTTCCCTCTCGATTTTAGTCTTATATGCATCAAATATAAGTTGCCATGCATCATTACTTCTTGGAATTACATTACCATTTAAGGTTGTAGGCCATGATACTACACGCTGGTCAACATTATCAAAACAGTTTTTCTCACCTGTCCATGTAGCACCCTCTACATTGACAACAGCTGTTCCGATAGAGCTTGGTCCCCATTCGGTTGTTGCATTTGAATTTGCATCTTTGGTAGGATCTTTCAAATAATAAACCAAAGCTTCTCTTTTATTTGTAGGGCTTTCATTCTTCACAACTTCAATGGTCTTTGTAGCAGATAATGTTGCCTTAGCTGTTCCCTGTACACTTGCAGTAACAGTTGCAGATCCTTGACGTTTCGCTGTAACTAATCCATTGTCATTAACAGATAAAATCTGTTCATTTGATGAAGTCCAAGTTACATTTCCGGATGCATCTGCTGGTGTGAGGTTAGCTTTAAGCTGTGTAGTCTTAAACTGTGTAACTTTATCTGCTCCGATGATTGAGATAGCGGTTGGTGATACGGCTGCAAGAACTTCGATATTGTACTTCTTTTCTTTCAGCAAAACCCCCCAGCCACTCGTATACGTATCTGTGACCGTTGTACGTCCTGCTTTTAATCCTGTTATAGTAATGCTTATATCAGTATCTTTATTTAACCTAACTAAACTATTATCTTTGACAGTCCAGTTATGATCAGAATAATTATACTTGTCCACATCTCTCGAATCCAATGTGATTGTCTCACCAACACGGATTGTTCTGGTAGTATCTGTATCTGCTACTGTTGCAATCTTACCTTTTTCAGATGCTGCAGATACGTTCTTATCCTCGTTCGCTTTCGAGTCTGACTCCCCATCATCAGATGCGTCTGCGTCGTCCTTCTTGTTATCGGACTTCGCATTGTCAGAATCGTCTTTCTTTGAATTAGTTTCTTCCTTATATAATACATGAAATGTCTTATCTGATTTTACATCAGCAATTTTGTATGTATAAACATTTCCATCCACCTTCTTCGGCTGGATCGTATTATTATTCTGGTCTGTTACTTTGTCCAGCTTGAAAGAATTCTTTACAGTGATCTCAAAATTAAAAGAGTCGCCTTCTTTTACTTCTTTCATATATTTGCTGTCTGTGTAAGCAACAGTCTCTTTCTTTCCGTCAGAGCCCCATGCTTTAATATCGCCGCCATCCAGTTTTGATTTCTGGATTGTAGCTTTATAGGCTTTCTCCTCGGAATCTTTCTTTGTATCGCCGGAGCTTGCATCTGCTTTCTTTGCAGCGTTAGCTTTCTTTGCTGTGTCTGCTTTCTTTGCTGTCTGCTCCTGCTTTTTCTCAGTCTTTTCTGTAACCTGAGTCTTCTTGGAAGTGTCCGAAGTATTCTTATCTTCCTCCGTATTCACCTCCTGAACTTTGGCTTCTCCTGAGTCTTTTTTGTGTGCATTCGAAGCCGCCTCCTGCTGTGCTTTCTCCTCAGCAGAATCGTCCTGTTGCTGTGCTTCCGTTGTACTGTCCGATTCACTTGCACTCATATTGGTGCCAAGCTGATAGATTACATTCGAACTGACTAAAACTACAGCGAGAAGCATCGCCAACCAGCGTCTTGTCTTCTTCATACATGTTCCTCCTTACTTCTTTATCTATAAGTCTACATAAAATGTCTCTGTATACTTATTAAGACATTGGTTCCCGTCAAAAAGGGTCATTTTTTTATTATTTTTTTCATTTTTTCCTTAATATGATGATTAATAGCTCAGAAAGCATTATTACTAATTAAAAGACATTTCTGTTCTATTCCTTTCACTTTCTTTCACTAAAAATTGACATTTTCTGCCTTATTGCATTTTTATCACCTAATATTAAAGAGCCCAGAATTAAATCCGGGACTCTTTATTCTCGCGAAAACACTTTTATTATACGCTAACTTTTTCTTTCTTCTTTTCCACTTCCTTTTCTTTATTCTTGGTACACTTTTTCTCTTCCGCTATTCCGTTTATCAGAAACCATATTCCCTGCCCCAATAATACAAAAGGTAATAACATCTGTGCAAAATTTGTTACATCCACCATTTTTCATTCTCTCCTTTGTTCCTTATTTTGGTAAAATATGCTCGTTTTCAATCGTTTTTCTAATTTATAATGTCTCCCAAATGTGTTTTTTTATCCTCTGAATGATACTTTTAGCTGAACATAGAAAAAGCGGGGGATAAAATCTATTTGAATAGCTTAGACTTTATACCTCGCTTTTATTTTTTTGTCTCTCTTATCTGATTCTTATCTGATCTTTTTCACTGCTGAAAACGAACCATATATTTTCTTATTTTCTGATTTCTTTAATGCACGCACTTTGTAAGAACCATTCTTCGGTGCATTTTTATACTTGTAAGATGTCTTACCTGTCGTTGTTACTTTCACCCATTTTTTATTCTTGTAACGATAAATTTCATAAGCAGTTGCGCCTTTCACTTTCTTCCACTGCAGCAGAACTGTTTTGGAAGAACGTCTGCATTTTCCCCAGCTTACTTTTGCAAGAGAAGATCCTTTGACCGTTACTGTAAATGTCTTTGCAAGAGACGGCGCAGCTTGCGGCGCTACTTTAATCTTTGTCTTACCTGCTTTCAATCCGGTTACTTTTCCGGACGCTGACACTTTACATACGGACGGTGTATATACCGTATATTTCATTCCGCCTGCAACAAGCGGCACATTTACAAAGCCGTTATATATACTGTAAGAAATGCTTCTGGACGTTCCTTTCTTCATGCTGAAAGAATATAACGGATTGATATAAAACAGATTTCCGTCCTGCTCTTTCGTTACCTCTACGTTTACATTTGCACTCTTATTCTTATAAGAAGAAGCCGATGCTTTCTGCACTGTGGTCGTTGAAAAATTCTGTACCCAGTAATGCACGCCGTTTACGACAACTGCACCCACGCCGATTCCCGTATAAGCAGACGTAAGAATATTTTTCTTATGTCCCTGCGAATTCATCCATGAAGTCATGGCGCTCTTGCTGCTTGTCTGTCCGGCAGCAATATTCTCGCCCAGCATAATATAACCCTGTTTGCTGTCATAACAAACCGTATTGAAATCTCTTCCTGACGGACGTGTATGGGAAAATGCAATCGCAAGTTCCGCTGCACGAAGCATAGAGCCCTTAATCATCCGCTTATCCATCGTAAGCGTCTTAAGTCCTCTCTTGCTTCTCTCACTGTTTACTCTTTTTACAACATCAAATGCTGCACTGTAATCATATTTCACCTTGACCGGCAGTTTTTCCATCTTCATATAAGAGCCATCATCCATCTTTGCCAGGCCACTTATTCCGGTCATCACTGTGCCTGCCGGAAATGCTTCCGGTCCGATATAAGTGACAGAGGACGGAATCTTTACCTTTTTAATTCCGGTTCCGTAAAATGCTACCCGGTTAATCTTTTCCAGCGCTGATGGGAATGTCACTGATGTCAGTTTTCCACAATTTAAAAATGCCTGAAATGCGATCTCTTTTAATTTCTTTGGAAATATTATCTTTTCCAATGCAGAACATTCTCCGAAACATCCATTTAAAATCTGAGTCACATTGTCCGGAATTGTAATCTGCCGTAAAGATGTACAGTATGCAAATGCCAGACTATCCAGTGTATTTAATGTACTGCCAAGCGATACTTCTGTTAAAGAACTGCACTTATAAAACATTCTATAGGAAAGACTCTTAATTCCTTTTCCAATCGTCACCGACTGAAGTTCCGTGCAGTCTTCACACAGATATAATCCAAGACTTGTTATGGAACCAGGCAGATTCAACGTTTTTATTTTTGCTCTGGCAAAAGCACCTTCATTAATCGCACTGACCGTCTTTGGAATTAGAATTTCCGAGACATTCGCATTGTTAAATGCATTTTCTCCGATCGTTTTTACGGAACCCGGGATTTGATAGGATTTAGCCTGTCTTCCCATCGGATATAAAACTAACTTTGTCTTCTTCGCCTCAAATAATACACCTTCTGAAGCACTGTATTTCGCATTTCCGGCTGCCACCTGAAATTCCTGTAATCCACTGCATCCATAAAATGCAAGTGATGATATATAGTTTACAGATGCCGGAAATGTCATCTGCGTCAATGCACAATTCTGGAATGCATAATCTCCGATCTGTTGCAGTTTTTTCGGAAGTACTAAATCAGCAAATGCACTGCAATCAGCAAATGCTGCTGTCGACAGTGTCGTCAATGCCCCCGGTAATTCTGCACTTGTCAGTTCGCTACATCTGTAAAATGCCGCTTCCCCGATTTTCTTCAATGTTGACGGAAAATCAACTTCTGTCAAATTTGAGAAATTAGCAAACGCCTTTGTACCAATCTCTGTAATTCCATCCTGTAAAATAATTTTACGAGCCTTATTTTTATAAGCGCTCAGCGGATAACTGGTGTCATAATTCCCGACAACTTTTCCTGTTCCGCTGACTGTCAGCGTCTGCGTGGTGTCATCCCAGTCATATGTCATGGAATCTACACTTGCTGCCCGTGTACGAACACCGGCAGCCTTCTTTTTCTTATCTTTCAACACATATTTTCCCGATTTTTCTGTCTGTTTTCCGTTCTGATCCTTTGCAGAATCCTGCAACGTCACACTCTTACTCTCCACGCTGTCAGCAGCTGCCACATTCACCGGCGCAAATACCGTGGACACCGCCACCGCAAACGCCAGGAGCACACCTTCTAATCGTTTCTTTTTCATTTGCTCTCCTCCATCCTACTGCAATGTATTTATAGATAACCTTTTATTATGAACTGTCCCTTCTACTAATTTCATTATTTTCTTTACTGCATACATCTATTATATAATTCCCAATTCAAAAGCCTCCGGCTCCGATATCAGCTTTTCCGCGAATTCCGCATGTCCTTCCTCAGACAAATGCACACCGTCATATAGAAGCGGCAGCTCCCATTTACCGCAATTTATGCATTTAATGCCAAGCTGCTCTGCTAATGCCCCGTACAATTCGCCAATCTTCTGTGATTCTGTCACAATCCGGTCATCCGAAACCCACGAGCCACGCTTCATCATCGGCGGGACAAGCAGACATAATTCTATCTTGCCCTCACTTACTTCCGGCGTTTCCTGTAATCTTTCCAGAAAATGCTTCATTTTCTCTGCAGTCTTTTCTGCCGATGGTTCTGCCGCATTCAGGATATCATTCGTCCCGAGCATAAGAAACAACCATATCGGTGCAGCTTTTTTTGCCCAGGATTTGATCTGTTTGCAAATAAAATCCATCTGTCCTGTCATCTCCGGAATACATCTTCCGCATATTCCATGATTTTTCACTTTGTATTCTGTTCTGTCATCCAGAATTCCCGTCCATCTTATCTCTTTCGGGAATCTTCCTTCTGTACCCACGCGGGAATCATACCCGAAAGTGTTCGAATCCCCGTAACAAATGATCGTTCCTGCCATCTTACTCTCCATACTGCTCCACAAGCCTTTTAATCTCCTGCTTCATCTGTCCTGCCACTTCATCCGGTCCGATGATCTTAATACCCTCGCCAAGCGAGATCACCCAGCCAAGGAACTGCCTGCTGACATGCACCTGTACTTTCACAGAGAAATGCTCCTTATCCACCGGCACCATCATAATATCCTTGCCAAAGCGGTCAATCATAACGCCCGCCAGATGATTTTCCACCAGCATTTTCACGTCCTGCTCTTTTCCACCGTACATCCCGAAACTCTTCTTCGCATAATCTGCCATGTCCAGCTTCTTAAAGTGATCTCTGCCCTCCCGACGCTCATCTATCATCCGAAGATTCAGCATCTTATCCACCCGGTAATGCTTGATCATCTGCGCATCTGAATCATAACCAACCAAATAATAGTTCTCATCATCCCAGGACAGACCCCACGGACTGATACGATAATATGCTCCACCATGGCGCAGTTCCATTTCCTTCTTCACATTCCACTGGAAATATTGAAAACAGATCTTTTTATTTTCGGAAATCGCATTATGGATCTCGTCTACAGTATAATAGATACTCTCATTCATCGTCTTGATCCGTCCGGAGACATATACCTGCCTCTGCAATTTCATGGCATCGTATCTGCTGACAAACGTCTCCAGTTTGCGAATCAGATCATTCGTCTTTCTTGCGGTAATGAATTTGGAAGACTGAATCGCATCCACCAGAAGCTTCAGCTCCGGCATCTCGAATGGGCGGTTCACCACATGATAGTGATAACGGTTTCCGACCTGTTCTCCCTCCACATCGATCCCAAATGTCTCCAGATCCCTGAGATCCGCGTAAATGCTCTTACGCTCCGCAGTGATATCGTATTCTTTCAGTGCCTCCATGATCTCCGGCATTGTAATATAATGCTCTTCGTCTGTCCGCTCCAGCATGATCTGCGCCAGACGATAGAGTTTGAATTTCTGATTCGTTCCTTTTGGCATTGCAATCTCTCCCTTGCTTCTACACGTTTCCCACTTTTTCTACTGCCCTATCTCTTATACATCCAGTTCTGGAAATCGCTCTTCCGTCTCGCATAATGCTCCGCTTTCTTCTCATACATCCGCTGGTCTGCGAGCTTCGCAATTTCACGGACAGACTCCCACTGCAGTTCATCACTCCAGACTGCTCCGCAGGAGACACTCATATGTGGCACTGTGTCACCGGACCAGTTATCCACAAGTAAATCAAAATTCTGCTTAATAATCCCAAACTGTTCCTCATCTGTAAACAGGATTGTGACAAATTCATCACCGCCGATACGGTAGACTTTTCCATAATCTTCAAAGCTCTGTTTCATGCAGCCTGCAACACCGCAGAGCAACTCATCTCCGGCGGCATGTCCCAGCCGGTCATTGACCGCTTTCAGACCATTTACATCCGCGGACAGATACAGGAATTTCTTATCTGCTGTCAGTTTCTTTATATCCTGCTCATAGGCACGCCGGTTATAGCATCTTGTCAGCTCGTCTGTAGTGGATGACCGGAGCAGCTGCTCTTCTTTCCGTTTTTCATATTCAATACTTCGCACCGCAAATATTACACTCACCGGACGTTGTTCTTCATCCTGCTGAATCGCAATAAACGACGCTTGGAACCAGCCAAGCGTTGTTCCTATAAAATCTCCGGATATATATTTCTCTCCTTCCATTCGTTCAGGAAGTGTATGCAGATCTACAAATTCTCCTGCTGCCTCCCGGTACTCTTCTACGGTTCTATTTTCCAGAAGCGCACGCATACGCACATCTGCATCTTCATAATAACTTCCTTCTATATTTTCTTCACCGATTTCAGCTCCGCCATAACGCATGATCTTATTTTCCCTAAGTTTGATCACATACATACTGTGGTTGCGCCCTGCCATCGTTGCCAGCACTGCATACTGCTCTTCCTTTTCCCTGTTTATTCTCAATACTCTTGCGATCATAATCAGAAGTATAATCGTTGCAATAAGCAGATACAACATCACACTCAGCATTGCCACTGCATTACTTCCGTTAAGATGTGTCATATCGTATACCACTCCGACTGTATAGCCGTCGATATTCCGTGAAACACTCCTGCTCTTGCTGATTTTTAACTGTTTCAGTTTATTGCCAATCTTTCTGGAATCCGTTGCACCATAGATCTTTCCGCTTTTTCTGTCTGCTACATAGATGTCGATTCCTTCATACACCGGCATATTGCTGACAACGGATTTTATTTCATTTCGTTTCAGTTTTTCCAGAAGACGCACCGGCTCTACACCTACCTGGATCATACGGGTTCCTGCATCATTCCATGTGATCGCATACATCATCTTCTTTCCTTCTGATGTATTCGGTGTCACATCCTGACACATCGTAAGCTTTTTATTTTTCAACATTGGTTTAAAATATGCGATCTGCTTGCCGGAGCTGAAATTATATCCGTAGTATTTCGGCACCGTTCCGCTGTAAACCTTACCGCTCTTATCAAACAGATGCACTTCATCTACAGACATCAGCTTCGCAATCTTCTGTAGTTCCGGCACATCATGCTCTGTCTTCTTATTTGCATCCAGAATATATGCTACCGCCTTTGCCCGCACCATATAATCTTCCTTCAACGACTGGATCATCTCTTTTTCGTCATCTGTATTTCTCTCAATGATCCCTGCCACCTGATCCAGCAGAACTTCTGACGTATTCCTTATGTTCCGGTTATTTACATAATCAAGAAGCCGGTCTTCCAGAAATAACGCCGATATAAGAATAAAAATAATCAGACAGACCACTTTCATCCATTTTCTTTTTTTCACTTGCTTTTTTCCAAATCTCATACTCTAACTTTCCATCCGTTATCTTTATTATCGGTCTTTTGTACATTTTACAATCACAGGTTCTTACATTCTCCATTGTCATAGCAAAAAGTAATTAATCTTCACAAACTAAGTCACTTTTATTATAGCATAATTATTGTTATGGTCATAACAAAGATGGCAGATAATTTCTTGAATATCTTGCTAATATATAGAAACGAGGTCCTTTACTTTACGTAAAGAACCCCGCTTTGTTGAAAGATGTATAATGATTTATTCTAATTGTAATATGAAAAACTTTCTTAAATCGCTCTTGTATATTTCTTCAGCCATTCTCTTTCCTCTTCGTTAAGATGTGGCGCAATTTTTTCATATACCAGTGCATGATAATCATTCAGAAGACGTTTCTCTTCTTCAGACATCATGTCCGCTTTGATTCCGTCAAGATCCATTGGTACGTATGTGATTGTCTCAAAGCAGAGGAATTCTCCATATTCATTCTTCTTCCATTCTTTTACAAGAAGTTCATTTTCCAGACGGACTCCGTGGGAACCTTCAATATAAATTCCCGGCTCATCTGTAATAACAATTCCCGGTTCAAACTGGTGAGTATCATTTTTGCGATATGCCCAGCGGAAATTTGTCGGTCCTTCATGGATATTTAGCAGGTAACCCATACCATGTCCGGTTCCATGATTAAAGTTCAATGCTCTATCCCAGAACGGCTTTCTTGCCAGAATATCCAGATTCATTCCATTGCAGCCTTTTAACATTTTTGCGCTTGCAAGCTGGAGATTACTGATTGCTACCAGTGTAAAGTGCTCTTTCATAATATTCGGGATCTCACCTAATACATAGGTTCTTGTAATATCTGTAGATCCTTCGTAGAATCCAGCTCCTGTATCTGTTAAGAATACATTTCCTTCTTTCAGCTCTACGTCCGTCTCTTTTGATGATGTGTAATGGCAAAGTGCTGCATGTTCTCCATATGCACTGATTGGTTCAAAACTTGGACGGATGAAATTTCCCTGCTCTATACGCAATTCATCCAGCTTGTCAGATGCGCTCATCTCTGTAATCTTCATCTTACCTACATTTTCTTTTAACCATTTCATAAAACGAACATGTGCAATGCTGTCTTTGATCTGTGCTTTACGGATATTTTCAATCTCTACCGGATTCTTAATTGCTTTAAAAAGAATCTCCGGATTGCGTGTGTCTACTTTTTTCATTTCTTCCGGAATGTTCTTATAAATTGCATAATTAGTCTTTGACGCATCCAGAAGTGCTGTATTTTCTATAGAAAGATGTTTCATATCTTCATATATTGCATTATACGGATGAATTGTAACACCATCTTTTGCATAAATAGCTTTCATTTCATCAGATAATTTTCTCTCATCAATATATAATAACATTTCATCCATTGTAATGACTGCATAAGACAATACCATTGGGAAGAAATCAATATCATTTCCACGCATGTTCAGAGTCCAGCAGATATCGTCCAGTGTTGTAAGAATATGTATATCTGCTCCTTCTTCTTTCATTACTTCACGGATTCTCTTTAATTTATCAGCTACGGATTCTCCTGCATATTTCTCCTCAAGAATAAATGCAGGCTCTTCAGAAAGTTTCGGGCGATCCTCCCAGAACTGATCTACCAGATCATATTCGTAAACAATTCCTCCGTTTTTCTTTCGAGCAATTGTCTCATATCCAAGACCTTCTCCCATAGATACTACACGTCCATCAAATCCGATCACACCATTTTCCGGCAGGTGTTCTTCTAAATATTCTTCGATAGTCGGAACTCCCGGCTCACGCATTTTCATAAGCTCTACGGTTGTACCCTCCATCTGTTTTGCCGCCTGGATAAAATATCTTCCGTCTGTCCACATTCCTGCCCAGTCTTTTGAGATTACAGCTGTTCCTGCAGATCCGGAAAATCCAGTCATATATTTACGTGCCTTAAAATATTCTCCTACATACTCACTCTGATGAAAATCTGCAGTCGGAATTACATAAAAGTCAATTCCTTTTTCTTCCATTAATTTTCTGAGACAACTAAGTCTTTCTTTTACTCCCATGAAACATACCTCTTTTCTGTTATATTACATGAGCTATATAATTCTGCACGAAATATATAGCTCATAAAATTCATTATTAATCTACTAACGCGGATAATCGTTTGTCTAACGCGATCATAATTGCTGCTGCCACAAAAGATACAACGGCAATTCCGATACATGCTGTCTTGAATGGAATATTTCCACCAAATAAGATTCCGTATACCGGACCGTAGCTCTTAGCTGCGATAAATGTTGCAAATCCCCACATAGACATCATCAGCGCCAGGTAACGGCTTGGGGAATATTTACTGATGAATGAATGTCCCAGTGGTGAGAAGAACATCTCTCCAAGTGTCAGAAGGAATGCGAATACGATCAGCCATAATACGCTTGCTTTGTGTCCGCCTCTTGCAATATCAATTACTGCATAGAAGATGTATCCAAGTCCGATGATCGCAATTCCAAGTCCTGTCTTTCTGAACAGACTCATGTCTCCCTGCGGTCTTGCAGCCAGCTTTCTCCAGAGTGCTGCTGTCACAGGTCCTAAGATTACACAGAACATTGAGTTTGCTGCATCAAACCATGTAGATGGAACTTCATAGCCTGCAACTACCCAGCTCATGTTATCTGCCCAGTAATAATATACCGGAAGGTATCCAAGATACCAGAAGATCCAGAAAATAATGGAGAACAGAGATGCAATAAGGATCGCACCGATACGTTTTTTCTCAATCGTAGTAAGTGGCTCTTTTTTCGTCTCTTTTTTCTCTTCTACTGTTTTTTCTGCATCAATTGCAAGCTCTTCCTGTGTCTTTGTCTTCTTGAACGGACGTTTTCCAACATCTCCGAGGAAACGCCAGCATACGAAGAAATACCAGCATGCTCCAAGGAACATGATCAGTGCTGCAATTTTAAAGCAAGGAGCAAATCCTAATACTCCGTCTTTTGCAAATACATCTTTGTAAAGAATACCTACAAGGAAAGTACCTATGAATGCACCGACATTTACAAGTGTGTAACGCATAGCGAACGCCGGGTCCATCTGCTCTTTTTCAGTGATAACTCGTCCGATGATCGGTCCGTTTTTAAATAACGCAAGACCTAAACTTACAAGGAAGATCATGGCGTAAACACCAGTTGCTGTTGTTGCCACAGAACCCATGTAATATCCGACTCCGGCAATCATCATACCGACCGGTGTCGTATATTTTGCACCGATATAACGGTCAACTACGATTCCTCCGAATAACGGAAGCAGATAAGAAAATGCGGTCAAGTTCGACTGCATATTTGCTGCAACAGTGTCGGACAGTCCAAGTCCTCCTGTTGCTACGGTTGCTGTTGCGAAAATCAGGATCAGTGAACGTCCCAGATAGTAAGACAGACGCTCAAAGATCTCGGTTGCGGCACATGTCCAGAATGCCGTAGGAAATCCCTTTTTCTTTGTCTCCATTTCTTTTTAACCTCTCTTTTCTCTTGTTACGCGCCGGTATTCCCCTCCCCGGCAGCTGATATAATTGATTTTATCGCTTTAATCCGATAATTTCCAATATTGAAAACATATACCAAAAGAAGAAAAACTTATAGGTTAAAATATTTACTTTTTCACACGCAACGTCCGCAGATACACTTTCTGTTCTGGCGTTATCCGGTAGCTCTCGATTGCTTTCTGGATTGTCTTATTGTGCGTCCACGTATCCATTCGCTTCTCTTCCAGATAAGGAATAATTGCTTCATACTGTTTCGCCAGCGCAGTTGCAAAATACCAGGCACGCATCATGTTGACATAGTATTCTTCCGACCGGATAGTTGCAACTTTTTCCGGATATTCCAGCTTAAATTCATCTTCCAGATAATAGCGCATCAGCATATTTATCCCAAAACGGATCGTATAAGTATGCTCCGATTCCATCCAACGGTAAACCTCTTTAATAAATAGATCCAGATGCTTCTTTACGATTTTCACGGCCAGAAGATCACAGGTCGCCCAGTTATCCACATAGGGAAGAAAACGATCCAGATCTTTTACACATTTTTCGTAATTTTTCCCCTGTTCCAGCAGAAGTCCATGTAAATTATTCTCTTCATAATACTGATGTGGCAATACTTCTACGAACTGTTTTGCTTCTTCTGTCTTTCCATACTTTTTTGCAAATGCACGTAGTGCCGGAGTCCTTACTCCGATCACACGCTCCGGATCTACCGTAGGCATCAGTTTCATATGGAAATCCCGATACCCGGTGTCCTGCATGGCAAAGAGTTCTTTTTGTACATTATCAATTACTGCCTTTTTATTCATTTTATTTCCACCTTTTATTCATTGCATCTATTATTTTCCACAACATAATTATAACATTACTTAAAGTCAACTCTATATTATACATTGTAAAAAATTCCCTTTCTTTGAATTACCAGAATTATTCTAGCGCCTCAAGCTAGCGTTAAGTCAAGCTTTTTTTGTAAAAGAAAAATCCTTTCACTTACCCGCAGGTAAATAAAAGGATTTTCCACATTTTATTTCTTATTTATTTTGTAAGCCCCGATTTTGCTTTGCTCCATGCAGAATAAAGTTTCACAGATTTTCCGTTTACTTTTACCGTTTTATAAGTGCGGATTCTTACGTAATATTTCTTCTTTGCTTTTAACTTGGAAATCGCTTTGCTCACTGTTTTATTCTTCGTGATCGTCGCGGTCTTTGCACCCTTGAACTTAGACGATGTTCCGTACTGCAACTGATATCCGGTCGTCTGTGTCGCCTGTTTTTTCCACTTCACAGTCAGCTTCTTCTTACCTGCTGTCAGTTTGGAAATGCTTGTTGTCTTCGGAACGATCTTAAATGTCTTCTTCACTGTTCCGCTGTAATTATTCTTCAGTGTGATCGTAACGGTATAACTTCCGACATTCTTGCGTCCCTTCGCATAAGCTATGGAATACTCTGTTTTTGCAAGTGTCTTGCCTTTGCTGTTCTTTACTGTTACGGATGGTGTTTTCGTCTTGCCGTCATATACATAACTGTTTCCGGAAAGTTTTACATCTGCAATCTTTGCAATTGTTTTTGTTCCAATCACTTTCTTACATATCTTGCAACGCTCTTCTATCTTACCATCCGTTTTTAAAGTTGCTTTTGTAAGAATATTTTCTGTCTGATGTCCTCCTGCACACGGATCTTCAGGATCCGGTGTCGGTATGGAACCTGCTTCGTCTGTAATTTTATCTGCAAAATCCGGCAGGATTTCCTCTTTAAATTCCTTCAGGAGCGAAGTTTTTACCCGGATGGTCAGATCTTTATGACATCCTTCAAATGCACTGGAATAGATTCGCAAATACGGTGGTTGTTCTTCTTTTTCAAATACCACTTCTTTTAAAGCAGAACAATTTCTAAACACTTCATTATTGATAACCTGTATTGTGTCCGGAAATGTCACTTTTACAAGAGACGAACATTCTTCAAATGCACTGTCATAAATCGAAGACACCCCTGGCATCTCCACATTCTTTAAAGACTTGCATCCATAAAATGCATATTTTCCAATTTCCCGCACTTTTGAAGATAGTTTCACAGTTTCCAGATTTTCACAGTTTGTAAACATCCAGCTATCAATCTCTTTTACATCTCCGCCTATGGTAATGGATTTGACTTTTTCTTTACACTTATCATCTGTTTCATTGCAAAGCGTATTCCATCCAAGCATCCCCTGATCTGTAATAATCGTAAGTGCCCCTGTTTTTTCATCCAGTTTATAGCCTTTTGTCTCTAGTTCTTCATCACTGTCTTCTGCCCATTTTGCATATAGATTCCGGTCAAAACCATTATCCGTACATTTCCTTACCCAGTCATAATTACTGGTATCTTTAATCAGACTGTCATAATATGCCGTCGGTTTATAACACCAGCCAAGGAATGTATATCCCTTCCTCTTCGGTACATATTTCCCGATATCAAAGAAATTATCACTTTCCTGATCCAGTTCATAAGTGATCTGTTCTTTACCATCGATAGTCCCGCCATTTCCATGGAATGTGATGGTATCACCTTCCTCAAAAACCGGATACAGTTCCTCATCACCCCAGTTGTACGTTGCCTTTTCTATATTATTTTCCCAGTCAAATGTATAAACCGTGTCACTGCCATCTCGCTTCTTATCTGCGAAATACAATCCTCCGCTCCACTCTTTAAAATGAAATCCGGGTCTTACGATTGCCGGGAGTCTTATTTCCTGTTTTTCTCTTTTTATATAATAGCGATCCGGAAGATTTTTAGATCCTTCTTCCGTCACATCTTTATATGTCAGCAGATAATATGGCTCAAAGAAACAAAGCGTACAGCCGCTCCATGTATTCTCGACCGTATTTGCGACTGTAAGTCCTGCACTGTCTTTTACTTCACTTACAAAATCAAAGCCGCTCCCCCGGATCGCTTCCACAATGCATGGCAAACCTGTCTTGTTTCTGTAGCCTATAGGTGATATTGACATGATATCCATATCCACACTTTTTTTCACGGACTCTGACAGTGAATTTTCACCCATTTTCCAGATATTATACGTATTCGTAAGCACCGGATCACTTGCATCTGTTATAATCTTGCTTGTATCCAGCTTGCTTCGTACCAGCTTGGAATCATAGGCACGCAGCTCTTCAAGTTCTAATCTTGCACGTAGCAATGTCAGTGTTACATAAGGAACGCCATCTGTTCTGGTATCATGTGTCACCTTAAGCTCCGGATCAATATAAAAATATTCATCCGGCATGATCAGATGCTTCGCATTTTCTGAATTATCATCTCCCATCAGATGCCCGATCTTCTCTGCGGAGATCTCATCTGCCTCCCGGACATTCTGCATCGATGCCTTTTCGTCCGCTTTTACTTCGCTCATTCCTGGCATTAATGACGCCATCATTGTAATTGCAAGCACACCGCCAAGCACGCATTTGCCTAATCGTTCTATTTGTTTCTTTTTCATACGCAAAACCTCACTTTTTGTTTCTACATAATTTTCTTGTTTTCATTATATCAAGCCGGATTTTTTTCTATCTACTGTATTTCCTTTCTGGCAATGCCAATTTGGAAACTATTCTGTTGTAAATAAGATTATCTATTGTATACTGAAAATAACTACAATATCAGGAGCTGTATTTCTCGGAAAACAGCAATATAATTATCAATTTACCGGAGGAATCGCATATGGATTTTAAAGAAAAATTAAACGAATACATAGAACAGTTAGGCTGTACTTCCAAAGAGTTGGCGCAGGCAAGCGGACTTTCTGCTGCTACGATCAGCCGCTATCGTTCCGGTGACCGGCTTCCGCAATGGGACTCAGAAAATTATAACAAACTGATTGCCGGTCTTTCCGGACTTGCACAGGAAAAATGCATCTCTTCTCTTACAGAGTCTGCCATTTCCGAAACGTTATCCATATTTTCTGAGAATACATTTGTAGATATCCACCGGTTGCAGACAAATTTTAACTATTTGTTAAATACACTCTCGTTGAATGTATCCGAACTTTCCCGTGCGCTGAATTATGATGCTTCCTACATTTCACGCATTCGGAATGGACAGCGTAAACCGGCAGATCCACAAGAATTTGCAACAAAAATCACCGACTTTGTTACGCATAAATATCAGAATGTCTCACAGAAGTCGCAGATAGCCGCTCTGATCGGATGTGATGCAGATGCGTTTAAAGATCCAGACATTTACAGAACTTCTCTTTTTCACTGGCTGACCAATCAGACGCAGCCTTCGAAGAATTATATGGCAGATTTTCTGAAAAAACTGGAACAGTTTGATCTCAACGAATATATCCGTGCCATTCATTTTGATGAGATGAAGGTTCCGACTGCACCTTTCCAGTTTCCGACTTCCCGGAGTTATTACGGATTAAAAGAAATGATGGACAGCGAACTCGCTTTCTTAAAAGCAACCGTGCTTTCAAAATCTGTGGAACCCGTTGCCATGTACAGCGATATGCCTATGGGCGAGATGGCAAAAGATCCGGAATTTCCAAAAAAATGGATGTTCGGTATGGCAATGATGTTAAAAAAAGGACTGCATCTCAACCAGATCCATAACCTTGACCGTTCCTTTGAAGATATGATGCTTGGTCTGGAGAGCTGGATTCCAATGTATATGACCGGACAGATTTCTCCTTATTACCTGAAAGGATCGCCCGGAAATATATTTTCTCATTTTTTAAAAGTCTCCGGCACTGCTGCGCTCTCCGGCGAAGCAATCTGTGGCTATCACAGCGAAGGGCGCTATTACCTTACAAAAAACAAAGAAGAAGTTGCACATTACCGCAAACGCGCGGACAGACTTCTCTCCAAGGCATCTCCGCTTATGAAGATCTACCGTCTGGAACAGGCTCAGGACTTCCAGAATTTCCGTCTGCAGAACGCACATACGCACGGAGAGCGGCATTATATTCTCTCTTCTCTGTCACTTTACACAATGACAGATGGGCTTCTGGAACAGATTCTGGCTCACAACCAGTTAACACCGGACGAACAGGCTCAGATCATAGATTATGTACGATCTTCCAGAGATTTTTCAGAAGAGCTCCTGGCTCACAGCCCGGTTACAGAAGAAATACCACTCCTGACAGAAGAGGAATTTGCAAAATATCCGATGACTTTATCTCTTTCCGGTATGTTTCTGGAAAAAGATGTCTTTTATACATGGGAAGAATATCAGACTCATCTACATCTGCTGCAAGAATACCACGAAAAACATCCCCTGTACCACGTAAAGCCAAATTCCTCGCCTGCCTTCCGCAACATTCAGATCTGTATTCTTCGCGGGAAATATGTCATGGTATCTAAAGAGAAAGCTCCTGCGATCCATTTTCTCATCCAGCATCCGAAGATGGTAAACGCTTTTGAAAATATGATCATTCCTGTGACAGAAGAAGAGACAGCCCCTTACTGATTGTGATTCGATTTTTTAACAATTGCCAGTTACAACAGTTTTCCCCAGTCAAAAGGAAAATCCCTTCACTTACCCGCAGGTAAATAAAAGGATTTTCCACATTTTATTTCTTATTTATTTTGTAAGCCCCGATTTTGCTTTGCTCCATGCAGAATAAAGTTTCACAGATTTTCCGTTTACTTTTACCGTTTTATAAGTGCGGATTCTTACGTAATATTTCTTCTTTGCTTTTAACTTGGAAATCGCTTTGCTCACTGTTTTATTCTTCGTGATCGTCGCGGTCTTTGCACCCTTGAACTTAGACGATGTTCCGTACTGCAACTGATATCCGGTCGTCTGTGTCGCCTGTTTTTTCCACTTCACAGTCAGCTTCTTCTTACCTGCTGTCAGTTTGGAAATGCTTGTTGTCTTCGGAACGATCTTAAATGTCTTCTTCACTGTTCCGCTGTAATTATTCTTCAGTGTGATCGTAACGGTATAACTTCCGACATTCTTGCGTCCCTTCGCATAAGCTATGGAATACTCTGTTTTTGCAAGTGTCTTGCCTTTGCTGTTCTTTACTGTTACGGATGGTGTTTTCACTTTGCCGTTGTAGGTATAAGATGTTGCAGCGATCTTGATACCGGATGCTTTTGGAAGGACTTCAGAAGAAAATACATTTCCACAAACCGAACACTGCTTTTCAACTTTTCCGTCTTTGGAAGTCGTTGCCTTTGTTACTTTTTCCTTCGGTGCATCTGTTGTACAGTTGTCTTCTTCTACCGCCGTACATCCTTCCGTAGTACAGTGACGTTTATGTTTACCCTCACCGATAAACTCCCAGTCACTCCATGCATGTTCATCACTCTTCGGTATTACGAGCTGTTCCTGTGTAACGCTCTCTTTTCCTTCTTTATCAAGGAAGAGCTTTTTGCAGCGATTACATTTCCAGTAGGTCTTTTCGCCATCTTTCTGGCAAGTTGCCGGAGTTCCTTCATGTTTTGTCATATCGTGTCCAAGTGCCGGTTTGATCTGTTCCTTCAGCGTTTCGTTACAACCTGCGTCTGTACATTTATAAGACGTAACTCCATCTTCCGTACAGGTTGCCTCTTTCACGGTCTGCTGGAAATGGTGTGGCTTCTTTGCAACTGTAATCTGGAAGCTGCTGTTTAAGTTTCCTACCGATATTTTTACAGTATGTGTACCGGTTTTGTCCGAAGAAAATGTTGTATCCACATCATATAAACCGACTGCCATAATAGAAGCACTACCTCGTTTTAAAGTTACTGTTAAACCGTTCAGTCTCAGATTTTCACCGTAATAATATTCCTTTTTCACATTATCTGTATTCAGAATCATTTCCAGTGATTTCAGACGAAGTGGATTACCGGTACTGTTGTCATTTGTCAGATAGCCGGCTCCTCCGTAACCAATTTTATCACAGTTAAAATTCTCTTCTTTGCGAACCTGTGGTGCATTTCCCTGCTCTACTTTTGCAGATGTACTTCCCGTATAATTAGATTCATCCGCATCAGTTCCGGAATAAACAATACAATTCTCCGCTGTCAGGCCCGAACTCATTCCCACAAATGTGCCAAACAGTCTGTTGTATGCAGAATCTGAAGTCTCCGCTCTTTTCCGGAAGCTCCAGCAATTATTCATTTTAGACTTACTGTATGCACTTCCGATCAGTCCTCCTGTATAGCTTCCCGGCGATTCCGTATCCGTACACCAGTTTACAATCTCGCCTCCCTCTCGTCCACTATAGGTAAGTGTTCCGCTGTTATCCATATATCCAACAAGTCCACCAACGTTACCTTTGACACTTCCATTTGGAGATCCTATATTCATAGCTACATTTCTTGTAATACATCCGGTTATACTGCCACCATTCACCATGCCGGCAATACCACCGACATATACTTTTCCGCTATTTCCCGGTGTAAATATAATCTTACTTTCTACAACTTCACACCTTTCAATTCTTCCACTTTTGTTTACTTTACCTGCGATAACTCCTATTCTGTAAATACCGCCACTTACACCTTGGGGATTCAGATTTTCATTTTCGATAATCAGATCCTGCACTGCACCGGAAAGATTGGTAAACATTCCATAAAAGGATATACCTGTTATATCAATATTCGAAAATTTATGTCCGTTTCCAAAAAACTGTCCAGTAAACTCACGAGATACCGGATTAAATAATGTCGTTGAAAAATCCAGGTCTGCTTCCAGTGATATTATTGCATTCGAGAATTCTTCGCCCCTTGAAAATTTATCATAGTCACCAAGCGTTTTAATCACATACGGATACTCCACAGTTCCATATCCACCGGATAATTTCCCCGCTTTAATGGTAAATGTATATGTGTGTAGTTTGATCTTCTGATTCTCCGGAATTTTTTCTGAAACTTCTTCCGAAGTATTCCCGGAAACAGTACAGTACATATCCACTTTAATCTCTTTGCCTTCTGCCAGATTCTCATCAAATGTAAGTTTATTACCATCCACCTGAACCTGATTGTCAGATGTTTCATAACTGTATTTACATACATTTCCAAATATCTTGCTGTACTTGCTTCCAAAATATGCATCCAGGATCTGTTCTGACTCCGGCAGAGAAGCGGAAGAGCCCGGTTCCACATCCATCTGGCTGTCCTTCAACGTACGGTTCGTTGTACCACCATCTCCCTGATATAACACTTTCTGATTTTCCACCGAACAGAAATGTTTATTCAGATCATAGAACATCCGGGCTGTCGTTGTTACATTCGTTTCCAGTACCGTCTTTAAATTATTCTTGATCTCGGACTTTGACAACAGGATATCCTGCCCTACCTGATAGCTGCCCAGATTATTTTGTCTGATATAAGTATTCTGATATAAGATCAGTGCCATATAATAGTAATTTGCCAGACAATAACTGTAATACGTCTGTGCTACAAACTGTTTGATCGCATCCGCAATCTGGCTGTCGCTGTAGCCTGCCAGCTTATAATATGCACATAAGATATCAATGACTGATCCCGGATTCGTCTTCTCATATTTTCCCTGGATATATTTTCCCATGTTGTTCATCAACGAATAATAATCACCGGTATATTCGATACCTTTCAGTTCATACACTCTGTCATACGCATTTTTTATAATTTCATCTTTCTTTTCTCCCTGCGATGGGTCTTCCGTATAAGCTGATTTCAGTGTAGTTTCACAGCGTGCAGTTGCTTCCAGAAACTTATTATAAAAATTAAAATAGTTATTCAGATAGTCCTCATAACTTCGTTTCTGATCTGTCTGTTCAATCTTTTTACCAAGAGCTTCGATCTGACCTTTGATTTCCTCCGTATTCTTCTGCATATCGCTTTCCAGCTTATTCAGGGAAATGCTCTGCTTATCAAGAGAGCTCTGGATACTGGCAAGTTCGGATTGTACCTCGCTTAAATCCACTTGATTTACAATAACCGTACTTCCCGGCGATTCATTATTGTTAAGTCCTAATATCTCTTTTCCGATATTTTTAAAAGTACCGAAAAATGCTTCTCCTGCATCCCAGTTTTCTTTTTTTGCTGTCTCATATGCATTCATTCCACCGCGGACAACGCAGCCCATTCTCTCAACAATTCCTAGGATGTCAAATGCTTCCACCTGCTGCATCTGCGTCACCGGCGCTACGCCCGCCAGCATACACACGATCAGCAGCGTGCTTATAATCCTCTTCCACGCTCGTTTCCTCATAAACTACCTCCTTTTCGTACCAAATCTGATACTTATATAAAGGCAGAAAAAGGAAAATCCTTTCACTTATACGATCAATCATCATTGAAAATTTCTCAACTTATAACACCACAATACAAAGATTTGTAACACAGAGATGCTGCAGATATATAATTTACAAGTTTTATATTATACGTTAAAATATAAACATGATTTTTAAGAAACGAGGGAAATAGAATGGCAACTACAGAAGAACATTGCACAGGCTGTGAGAACGCCTGTCCGATCAATGCATTAAGCTGTGCAAAGGGACGCGCTCTTCACGGAATTGCTGAGACAGCAACGAAAGAAACTCTTGTCCGGAAGCTGATCCGCTGCGGTGCACGCGCCGGACAGATTGCAGATGATCTCGACAGTTGGGGACTGGAAGAAGATATGGTAATCAATGGTTTGAACAGTGAACAACAGACACAATTATCCGATGCTCTGGATAAATTAGACGAATTATGGAAGAAGAATTTCGGGTAAATCAGAGAATAAAGAACTTTTCGTTTCCAAAGCAAGAGAAAAATGAAGAAATAAGAGAAAAGGCAAGGCACGATTCTTAAGAGTCATGCCTCGCCTTTTTATTTCTTTACCGGAAAGTACATACTTTCCTTAATTTCATTCAATCTCTATGCTCAAACCCTAAGCTGTCGCTTTCTTATCGTCCGGTTTTTCAAGCAATTTCTTCACTCCCTGAATAGCTACAAGCACACCAAGAATCAGCAGTAATACCGCAAAGATAAGCTGTAAAGTATTTCCAACATCCAGTCCGGTTGTCATGAATGCTTTGCCTAATTTAACGATTGTCATGCTAAGTGCTGTAAATGTAACTGCCATCATAAATACCATTGGTCCCCAGAGCATGAATCCCTGACGTTTTGTTTTCTTTAAGAATACAGCGCAGGCTACCAGTGCAAGTACAGATAATAACTGGTTTGCTGAACCAAACAGTGGCCAGATCTCTGCATATCCGACTTTTGTAAGCAGATAAGCAAGTACTAAAGTAATGATGGTTGCAAAATATTTATTTGTTACTACTTTTAAGAACGGACTCATGTTGTCCTGATCTACATCGTCATCAAGGAAGAATTCCTGGAAAGAAAGACGTCCTACTCTGGCTACAGAGTCAAGTGATGTCAGTGCAAATGCAGATACTGCAAGGTTGATAAGTGTAAATACAAGGCTATGTGGTAAACCAACCACTGACAGGAAGTTTGCGATTGCTCCCGCAAAAATCTGTGGCTGTGTTGTCAATCCCTGTGCTGCTGCTTCACCTTTTGCAAAAGAAGCAACTGCGATCAGTGCTATAACTGCAAGCATACTCTCCATTAACATTGCTCCGAAAGATACAGGAAGCATGTTTTTCTCATTCTTGATCTGTTTAGAAGCAGTACCGGAAGATACCAGTGAATGGAATCCGGAAACTGCACCACATGCGATTGTTACGAATAAGATTGGGAACATATACTGTCCGTCAACATTAAAGCTTGTAAATGCTTTCAGGTTGCAGGATGGATTTGATACAAATACACCAATAACTGCTCCAACGATCATGAAGATCAACAGATAACTGTTCAGATAATCTCGCGGCTGAAGCAATGCCCATACCGGCGCCACACTGGCAACCAGGATATATGCAAAAATGATGACATGCCATACTCCAAGGCTTAAGTATACCGGGAAATGAAGTCCAAGTGCTACTGCTAATACTAATAATACAATTGCTACTGCTGTGTTTACCCATTTGTTGAATTTTGTATATTTCAGGAACATTCCAAGTCCGACAGCTTCAATGATAAATAACATAGAAGTTGTTGCTACAGCTCCGTTTGCAACTACTTTTGTAATCTTTCCGGCTTCATCTGCATTGAATCCGTTAAATGTTCCGGCTACAACATCTGCAAATGCTGCTACGACCAGAATACAGAACAGCCAGCAGAATAACAGGAATAATTTCTTTCCTAATTTTCCAATATACTCTTCAATAATGTAACCGATTGTACGTCCTTTGTTCTTAACAGATGCATACATAGATGCAAAATCCTGAACAGCGCCGAAGAATACACCACCGACCAGGATCCAAAGCAGAACCGGAAGCCATCCGAAAATAGCTGCCTGGATTGGTCCGTTGATCGGACCTGCACCTGCGATTGATGCAAACTGATGTCCAAATACTACGTTTGTGTCAGCAGGTACATAATCAACTCCGTCTTCCATCTCATATGCCGGAGTTTTGGCATTCGGATCAATGCCCCATTTGTTTTGAAGATAACGGCCATACAGAAGATATGCTCCTCCGAGTACAACAATGGCAATTACCATCATCAATATTCCACTCATAAAGTAATTCCTCTTTTCTTTTTATTATTTATTAGTAATC
>ENA-ORUL01000576-ORUL01000576.1-human-gut-metagenome-genome-assembly--contig:-NODE-576-length-30916-cov-4.946275_pt1 | contig 30916 bp, 22 predicted proteins | sample MGYA00242084_ERZ509219 | MGnify/ENA primary metagenome ERZ509219 (study PRJEB26280, sample SAMEA2338792) | human gut metagenome | biome: human gut; feature: human-associated habitat; material: faeces...
AGACCGAGCCGGAGGCAGAAGAAGAGACTGAGAGCGGCCAGGAGAGCGAAGGCCAGGAGGAGACCTCCCAGGAGACGAAGCCGTCCGGTTCTGGAACCCACAGCGGCAGTCTTAAGCTGAATCCGGAGCTTTTAAATAAAGCCAGGGAGGGAAGCGGAGCCTATGCGGTCAAAAAGGAAGAGTTGTTCTCCGGCGCAGAAGGCGTAAGCCTCACCTTAAATGATGTTTATAAATGCATGAGCCAGTATGGGATGCAGGTCCAGTGGATCCTGGAGGAATCCACCTATGAGCTTGGTATGGGCGATATGGTGATCTGGGTATTCCCGGGCCAGAGCCTGGCCGGAGACGGCGTGGTGGTAAAGGATGCGGAGGAGTACAGGGAATCCCTGCGGAACAAGACACTTCCGGAGGGCACCACCTTTGCAGTCCAGTTTGACGCCAGGGCCACAGGTACCAATGAAACAGTGGATATTGAAAAGATCCGCGAGATCAATGGCCAGTAAATAAAGAAAAGACGTTTTCTGTTCCATGAAAATGGAGGAAAACGTCTTTTTTGTCATAGGACAGCCGGCTTATAAGTGATCCAGGATCAGAGAGAGTCCGGAGACCATCAGAAGGACAGTCACTGACAGCCTGGCTGTCCGCTCCGGCAGCCGTCTGTGGAAAAAGATCCCGATAAAGAGTCCCAGGACCATAAAGGGAGCCAGACAGAGGGCTGTTTTTGCAGCCTCCAGGGTCAGGATCCCTGTGGATCCATAGAGGAACAGGCGGAAGGTGTTTTCTGCCAGAAAAACCATACAGTTGTTGGCCCGGAACTGGCTCTGGTCTCCGGCGGTACGGCTCACATAGGCCACAAGAAGGGCGCTGACGCCAAAAAGCCCGCAGAGGATACCGGAGAGGAGTCCTATGATCACCAGAAGAGCCGGGGACGCGCTTTTTTCAGAGCCGGGGGTTCCGGATCCAGAGGCTTTCCGCTCCCTTAAAAACATTTCCAGACCTAAGAATACCACCACAAAGCCGAAAAGGATCTTAATGGTCCTGGCATCTCCGGTCTTCAGAAGGAACACCCCTGGTATGGAGCCAGCGATCACCAGGAGGCTCAGAGGGATCCAGATCTTTGGCCGGATCCCCTTCCGTTCCGTCCAGGCGATCCACAGATTGGAGGGATAGCCCAACAGAAGATCCACTGGAGAAATATTCACATTGTCAGTGAAAAATCCTGCCAGGGTGCCGAAGACCAGGGTGTTGGCAAAGCCGCACATGCCTTTTACCATATAGGCCGCCGTGACGGCCAGAAAAACAGGGATGGTCAGCATGGCCTAGCTGTGCTTCTCGTCACAGTACTGGCAGCGGTAGACTTCCTTTTCTTTATCAGCCAGATAGAAGATATGGGGAAGCTCCTGCTCAATGGATGTGATGCAGCGGGGGTTCTTGCACTGAATCACATTGGTGATTTTCTTGGGAAGCTTTAAGGCGCGCTTCTCAGCAATCTTGTCGCCGCGGATAATGTTCACTGTGATGTTGTGGTCAATGTAGCCCAATACCTTTAAGTCAACCGTATCCAGGCCGCCTTCGATTTTAATGATGTCTTTGCGTCCCATCTTATTGCTGCGGGCGTTTTTGATGATGGCTACCTGGCATTCCAGCTTGTCCAGGCCAAGGTGATAGTAGATGTCCAGGCTTTTTCCCGCCTCAATGTGGTCCAGGACAATGCCTTCTTGTAATCCGCTGATATTTAACATGGTTTCTGCACCTCCAGTAATCTCATGATCAATGCCATACGCACATATACGCCGTACTGTGCCTGCTTGAAGTAGGCAGCCCTTGGGTCGTCATCCACTTCCACGGAGATTTCATTTACCCTGGGAAGCGGATGGAGCACATACATGTCTTCCTTGGCAAGTTTCATTTTCTTTTTATCCAAAATATAGCAATCTTTCAAACGGATGTAATCTTCCTCGTTGAAGAAGCGTTCCTTCTGCACACGCGTCATGTAGAGAATGTCTAACTGGCCCAGAGCGTCGTCCAGGTTGCCCACCTCTTCAAAAGGAACGTTATTTGCAATGAGCACGTCGTCGCGGATGTTGTCCGGGATGCGCAGCTCAGGCGGGGATATCAGTATGAATTTGACGTTTGGGTAGCGGACCATGGCATTGATTAGGGAATGTACGGTACGGCCGAATTTCAGGTCTCCGCAGAAGCCCACGGTCAGGTTGTCCAGACGTCCCTTCATGGAACGGATGGTCATAAGGTCGGTCAAGGTCTGGGTGGGATGCTGATGGCCTCCGTCCCCTGCGTTGATAACTGGAATCTGGGCCTTCTGGGCAGCTACAAATGCAGCGCCTTCCTTTGGATGCCTCATGGCGCAGATGTCAGCATAACAGGAAATCATGCGGATGGTATCGGCCACGCTCTCGCCTTTTGCGGCAGAACTGGAATTGGCGGATGAAAAACCTAATACATTGCCGCCCAGGTTCAGCATGGCAGCCTCAAAGCTTAAACGTGTCCGTGTACTTGGCTCATAGAAAAGGGTGGCCAGTTTCTTGCCGTCACATACATGGGCGTATCCTGGAAGATTCTGTTCAATGTCCCTTGCAAGGGCCAGAAGGTCATCAATTTCTTCCACAGAGAAGTCTAAGGGATTCAATAAATGTCTCATGGGAGTCTCCTTTGCGCATTATATTGTAAAATATTGAATTTGGGAAATAGTTCACACTCTACCAGTGCGATAGCCGGACCAGCCAGATATGGCACTGATTTGTGCCTCGTCATATTCTTACATAGAATGCGTTATAAGTCAAGTAAAAATTACAGGCTTTTTAAAAAAATGGCAGCAGTTCATACTGTTGCCAAAAAAGTGATTGCTTTTTATTTGCCGGGTCTTCCCAGGACCTGGGCAATGTATGCGCTGGGAGTCATACCTGTTTTTTTCTTGAACAGCTGGGAAAAATACTGGGGGTTGTTTCCAAGTCCCACCTCCTGGGCCACGTCCTGTATCTTGTCCAGACCCTTTGAGGCCAGCAGCTGCTTGGCGGTTTTAATCCGCATGTCCGCCAGGTAGGTGGAAAATTTGGTGCCTGTTTCCTTCAGGAATTTTTTGCTGACATAGTCCACATTCATGAAGAGATAGTTTTTGGCAATGAATTTAAGGGTCAGGTTGTCATCCTGCAGGTTCTGGCTTACATAGTCAAATATCTGCTGTGTCATGGTGCTGACGGCCTGCCCGCTGTCAGGCTCTCTCAGGATGTCCTCCACCCGTTCAATGGCAAGGTTTTTTAAGTCCGTTATGCTCTGTTCATTTTCTATCCGGACCAGGAGTTCGGTCAGCCAGGTGGAAGAGAGGGAAGGACTGTTCAGGGTGAGCTTCATGAACAGGTTGCTGGCAATCTGCTTTAAAAAGGTAATATCATTTATATCCTTTATGAGCTCGGTCAGCTTCTGCATGGAATCCGGCTGCCGGTTCAGGATGGACTGGCACAGCTGCTCCCATTCATTGATGTGGGTGTTGTAATTGCAGGTGTAGAGCAGATGAAAATTATTGATATAATAAATCATACCAAAACGCCTGATTTTTTTGAGAACCACCACCAGAAGCTGCTCCAGATTGGAGTACAGGGTGGATTCGGTTTCCAGGGTCACGGCCTGGCCCGGATAGTGCCTTTGGCAGATAAAACGCTCCAGGTCCTGGTAGTTTGCGGCAAAGTCTTTAAAGAACAGAAGCAGGGTGTTATTGACGTATACGCCGTGTATGATGACAGAGGAAATATTTTCGCTGCAGTACAGCCTTAAATCATCCAGAAACTCCTCCAGGTGTTCAAAGGGCAGAAAATACACATAGTACAGCCTGTAGACCGTGAATTTAAAGTCGATATAGGACTCATAGGAACGGATGATGTCCGGAAAGCCCCGGTTCTGGCATATGCTGTCATTGATGATGCTGAAAATAACGTTGTGGTTCATGCTGTTGATTGCCATGAAGCGGTCGGACACAATCCGTTCCATGATTTTCTGCTGGTAGCAGTCCTTCTTGCACTGCTCAATACAGTCAATGATCTGCAGTTCATTACAGGGCTTGAGGAGGTAGTATTTAACCCCGTTTTTCATGGCCTCCTTGGCATATTCAAATTCCCCGTAGCCTGAGAGGATGATGAACTGTACATTCAGGTCCGTGCCGGAAATCCTGCGGATCAGTTCCAGCCCGTCCATACCGGGCATCCGTATGTCGGTCAGCACGATATCCGGTGTCTCGTCCATTATCATATCATATGTTTCCATTCCGTTTTTGCACAGGCCGACCACCTCGATGTCGTATTCCTTCCAATTGATGATGGTGGATATGGTTTCGCGGATAATGCGTTCATCGTCCGCAATGATTAATTTAAGCATAGTCATCTTCCTCTGTTTTGTATGGTATAGTGATGATTGCAATAGCTTTCTCATCCTGGTTCTTAAAGGACAGTCCATAGGAATCCCCAAAAAGCATCTGGATGCGCTGGTGGATATTGACCAGGCCGATGCCAAAGCCGTGGGCATTCTTGGTACCGTCCTGAAGCTTTTCAAGAAGGCTGTCCTCAAATACAGAGCCTTCATTTGACACCTCCACAATCAGCAGCGTGCCTTCCTTTCTGGTCCGTATGCTGATTTCGCAGGTATCCATCATCTCCTCCATACCGTAGCGTATGGCATTTTCCAGAAGGGGCTGGATAGTGAGGGGCAGGATAAGAGCTTTGCCCAGTTCTTCGGGACACTCCACATGGAAAAGAAGCCGGTCCTCAAAGCGTATTTTCTGAATGGTCATGTAGCTTCCGGCCAGGCTGATCTCATAATCCAGGGAAACAAGCGGCTTTTTGTTGCTGAGGGTAGCGCGAAGCAGGGTTCCAAGGGATTCCACCATGGAGGAAATCTGCTGGTCCTTTAATGCCTTGGCCCGCCAGTTTATGGTTTCCAGGGTATTGTATAAAAAATGCGGGTTAATTTGGGATTCCAGCGCCTTAAGCTTTGCGTCGCGGCTTAAAATCTGATTCACATAATTGTTCTGGACCAGGTACTGGATACGGCCGGCCATGGTATCGAAATGCTGGTGCAGCCTGCTGATTTCATCCGTCCTTTTACTGTAGTCCACCTCTACCTCGGGCATTTTAAGCTCCGTGCTGCTGAAAAACTCCATCTTCTGTATTAAAAGGTCAAAGTCCTTTAAAATGTAGCGGGTCAGGCGCCTGGAAAAGGCCAGGGCAGCGATAAAGCCCACAATGAGCATGGCCAGGATAAGGCGGTAGGCCATGTCTGTGGATTGGGCAATCTGGTCATAGGGGACCAGGTTGATGTAGGTCCAGTTGTAGTAGGGAATGGTGTTCTTAACTGCAAAATAGCTGTGTCCGTTCTGGTGTATGATGCTGTAGGGCTGGCCCGTCTGTTTCATGAATCCGTTGGCGGTTTCCGGGTCAATCCCGGCAGAAGTGTATATGAGCTGGTCCCCGTCAAAAAGAATATAGCTGGATTCACCGTAGGTGGTTACTGCACGGTTGGCATCCCTTACAATCCGGTCCAAATCCACAAAAACCAGCAGGTCGCCCAGATGGTCCAGCTCCAGGTTGTAGACCTTCCTGACGCTTCTGCTGAGTATATACAGACTGTGGTCATAGTCAATGGTCCAGGTAATGGCTCCTTCCCGCTCCCTGGCCTTGTCCACTGCGCTCTGTACCGTGTCCGTATCCGCATTGTTGATGACCACGAAATTAGTCAGGTTTTGGAAATGACGGTTATTCAGCGCAATAGCGGATACACCGTTATTTTTGTAGGCCTGCTGGTAATTGTTGATGGCTGCGCTGATCCGCGGGTTGTTTTCGGACCATATAATGGGATCATCCGTACTGTCAATGCGGTTTAGGGAATCCTGAATCACAGAGGAGGAGATGATGACGGAGGAGAGGGTCTCAATGCTTTTTAAGTTGCTGGAAATGGTCTGGGAGGAAAAGGACAGATTTCCGGCAATGGCCTTGTAGAGCTGTTCATTATATGCATTGGAAGAAATGCGCAGCCCTATGAGCGCTATGAGAAGAATCAGCACCACATTAGACAATACAACGGCCAGCAGTTTGTTTTTCATGGAGAGATTTTCAAAATCATGTTTTATCCGTTTCAGGTATCTCATAAGTTTCTCCTGTTTTCAGTGGAAATTTCCTGTCTTAGATTAATATATACCATATCTTTCAACAGGACAAGGAAAAGTTGCATCCGCATAAACTGTATGAAAAAGTCGGAAAATTAACCATGGACATCGGTTTTATTGATTGGTTTGACAAGAAAAAGCAGGTATAATCAATTCATCAAAAGCAATTAAAGAACGAGGGAGGTTTTCAATCATGAAAAAGAAATTAGCACTTGTGCTTACAGCTGCCCTGGCGGCGGCAAGCCTGACAGCATGCGGCGGTTCCGGTACCGCAGATACAAAGGCGGCCGGTTCACAGGCAGAAGGAGCATCCGGGGAAAAGGCTGCATCCGGGGATGGTTCGGAGATGGTGGTTGCCTGGTGGGGCAATCAGGTGAGAAATGAGCGTACACAGGCTATCTTAGAGCTGTATTCCCAACAGAATCCCGGAGTTACCTTTGACGGACAGTTTTCAGAGTGGGCAGATTACTGGAACAAGCTGGCTACGGCCGCTGCCGGTCATTCCATGCCGGATATCGTCCAGATGGATTACAAGTATATCCAGCAGTATGTAAACAATGATTTGCTGGTGGACTTGACGCCTTATATTGAAAACGGAACCATCGACGTGGCAGACTGTAATGAAGATGTACTGAACTCCGGTAAGGTAGGGGACGGACTTTATGCAATCTGCAACGGCATCAATGCACCTGCGCTGCTGTACAACAAGACGGCCTTGGATGAGGCAGGAATCACGGTAAAAGACAATATGACCATGGACGAGTTCATTGCACTCTGCAAGGAAATCAGGGAAAAGACAGGATATAAGACCAACATTGCATATAACAATGGTGAGAATTTCATTGAGTATTTCCTGCGCGCCAATGATGTAGTCATGTTTGAGGACGGAAAACTGGGCGGAACAGCAGAGGATTATGTATCCTATTTCAAGCTCTATGAGGATGGCATAAGGGACGGATGGGTTGTGGATCCTTCCATCTTCGCAGAGAGGACCATCGGATCCGTGGAGCAGGACCCAATGGTGTATGGTTCCAATCCTGAAACCATGTCATGGTGTGCGTTTAACTATACCAACCAGCTCACAGCCATCAGAAGCGCCGCACCTGAGGGTGTGGAGATTGCCATAACCACCTGGCCTTCAGCAGACCCTGTCAAGTCCGATTATCTGAAGCCAAGCCAGTTTTTCGCCATCACAAAGGACAGCACAAATCCGGAAGAGGCGGCAAAGGTCCTGAATTTCATCACAAATTCAGTGGAATGTAATGAAATCCTTCTGGGAGAGAGAGGCATTCCTCTGTCATCAACAGTGGCAGATTCCATTGCGCCTAAGATGGATGAGACCAGCCAGGAAGTGATTAAGTTTATCAACGAAGTTGTATCTGACAATTCTTCCCAGATCAACCCGCCTGCTGCCGACGGTTCAAGCGAGGTAAACGATCTTCTGAACAAGCTGGAGGAACAGGTATGTTACGGCCAGATGACGGCTGAGGATGCCGGCCAGCAGCTGTTTACAGAAGGCTCAAAGATTATGGAGTCCAAGAAAAATTAGCAAATTAAAAAAGAGCGGCTGTTGTAGGTCGCTCTTTTCATAAGGCGAGGAGGAGAGGCTATGAAGGCATTAAAGCAGCAGCTCAGCAAGGAAAGTGTGGCCGGTGTCCTGTTTACACTGCCATTTACCATTGGATTCCTGCTGTTCATGATTGTTCCAATGGGAATTTCATTGTATTATTCGTTCTGTGATTATGACATTCTTTCACCGCCTGTTTTTACAGGACTTAAGAATTTTATTTCCATGTTCCAGGATGAAACGTTTTTTAAAACACTGAAGGTAACTTTTTTCTTTGCATTTGTGTCTGTTCCGCTCAAACTTCTGTTTGCTTTGATTGTGGCCATGCTCTTGCTGGAAAATTCCAAAATGTCCGGTTTCTACAGGGCAGCCTATTACCTTCCCTCCATTATCGGAGGTTCCGTGGCAGTATCCATCTTATGGAAGAGGATGTTTGCCATGGACGGCGTGGTGAATAAGCTTCTGGGAATGGTGGGAATCCAGACCAGCTTTTCGTGGCTGGGGGATACCAGAACCGCTATATGGGTCCTCATATTGCTGGTGGTCTGGCAGTTTGGTTCATCCATGCTTATCTTCCTCTCATCCTTAAAACAGGTTCCGCAGTCCCTGTACGAGGCGGCGGAGGTGGACGGCGCCAGCGCACCGGCAAAATTCTTTAAGATTACCCTGCCCCTGCTGACCCCCACCATATTTTTCAACCTGGTCATGCAGATGATTAACGGCTTTCTGGCCTTTACCCAGTGCTATATCATCACCCAGGGAAAACCCATGAATTCAACCCTGCTCTATACTGTTTACATGTATAAGCAGTCCTTTGAATTCTACAACACAGGATATGGTGCGGCCCTTGCATGGGTCATGCTGGCTGTGATTGGTCTGATAACCCTGTTCCTGTTTGCAACGAAACGGTTCTGGGTATATGAAGGAGGGCTTTAATCATGAAAGAGAAGCGAGTGGTTAAAAAAGCAGTATACCATATCATTGTTTTCGTCATCGGCATCATCATGATTTATCCCCTTATATGGATGGTCATGAGTTCTTTTAAGGAGAACAGTACCATATTCTCCACAGCGGGCAGCCTGATACCGGAGAAATTTATAGTCAGCAATTATTCCACGGGATGGAAGGGCTTTGGAAAGATTTCCTTTGCCACCTTCTTCAAAAACTCCATCTTCATCTCAGTGGTGGCCACCCTGGGAACTGTGGCCTCCTCCGCCCTGGTGGCCTACGGATTTGCCAGATTCAAATTCAGAGGCAAGAGCATCCTGTTTGCTGCCATGCTGCTCTCCATGATGCTTCCCGCCCAGGTACTCATGATCCCCCAGTATCTGTGGTATCAGAAGCTGGGCTGGGTGGGCTCCTATATGCCGTTGACGGTTCCATATTTCTTTGCCATACAGGGATTTTTTGTGTACCTGATTTCCAACTTCATCAGCGGTATTCCTACGGAATTGGATGAAGCGGCCAAGATTGACGGATGTTCCTATGCAGGTATTTTTACCCGCATCATGCTGCCTCTTATAAAGCCGGCACTGGTCACGGCCTGCATATTCTCCTTCATGTGGAGATGGGATGATTTCCTCTCAGCCCTTCTGTATGTCAGCAAGTCCAGCATGTACCCTGTCAGCCTTGCGCTTAAGCTTTTTTGCGACCCGGGCTCGTCATCGGATTACGGAGCCATGTTCGCCATGGCAACCTTGTCCATACTGCCGTCCATCCTTATATTCCTGTTTTTCCAGAAATATCTGGTTGAGGGCATCAGCACCTCCGGTCTGAAAGGATGATGAAAATGGAACATGAAATGAAGATAATAGACGGACATGTCCATCTGGTACAGTGTATCGCGGGAACAGGGGCAGGAGGAGAGCTGCGCTTTGCCGGAAACGGCATGGCGGAATATGCATCAGGGGAGCGTTTCCGGATGCTTCCGGATGAGTTCAGCCAGGGAGTGGTGACTGCCGGGGACATTCTCAGGAAAATGGATGAAAACGGAGTGGAGAAAGCAGTGCTGCTCCAGGGAAATTACTTTGGTTTCCAAAATCTCTATTCCATGGAGGCAGTGAAAAAATATCCGGACCGGTTTTGTGCCGCGGCTTCCTACGACCCTTTTTGCAGGGGCAAGGAACAGATACGAAAACATCTGTTTGAAGAGCTGGGTTTTCCAATTGTGAAGTTTGAGGTAAGTACCGGCTCCGGGCTCATGGCCAACCACTTTACGCTGCCCCTGGACGGGGATATCATGAAGGCCGAATATGATTATGCGGATGAGCATGGTCTGGTGTTTGTCATTGATATAGGCAAATGCGGCAGTGAGAGCTGGCAGACGGACCGGCTTTTGAATGTGATAAAAGAGCATACCGGCATGAAGTTTGTGGTCTGCCATCTGCTGGCCGTGTCCATGAGGGACGAGGATAAGCTTGTGGAAGGATTAAAGAAGCTGGCCCTGCCCAATGTGTGGTTTGATTTGGCTGCCCTGCCCCATAACTGCGGCCCTGACGCCTACCCCTATCCCAATGCGGTGAGGTATCTGAGGCATGGAATTGAGATAGCAGGGGCGGACAGACTCATTTTCGGAACGGATATACCCTCGGTGCTGAAAGAGGACAGCTACCAGCACTTTATTCAGTACATCACATGCAGCGATGCATTTTCACGGGAAGAAAAGGAACGAATTATGTACAGGAATGCAGAGCATGTATATTTCAAGTAAACATATTAAGGAGGAAGCTATGAAGTATAGTGATAATAAAGTTAAGGATATTCAGATTGCATATATAGGCGGCGGTTCCAGGGGATGGGCCTGGACCTTTATGACAGACCTTGCCCTGGAAGACCAGATCAGCGGTACCATACGTCTGTATGATATTGACGGTGACGCGGCAAAGAACAATGAGGTAATCGGCAGCCGGCTTATGCAGCGGGACGAAGCCAAAGGAGACTGGAAGTTTGAGACCAGCGCCAGTCTTAAGGACGCCCTGACAGGCTGCGATTTCGTTGTCATTTCCATCCTGCCCGGCACCTTTGACGAGATGGAGTCTGATGTTCACCTTCCGGAGCGCCTGGGAATCTACCAGTCTGTAGGCGATACGGCAGGGCCTGGCGGAATGGTCCGCGCCCTGCGCACCATACCCATGTTTGTAGAGATTGCCGGGGCCATAAAAGAATATGCGCCGAAGGCATGGGTCATTAATTATACCAACCCCATGTCGCTGTGCGTAAAGACCCTGTATCATGTATTTCCGGAAATCAAGGCATTCGGGTGCTGCCATGAGGTCTTTGGAACTCAGAAGGTCCTTAAGGGAATCTGTGAGGAGAGCTGCGGGGAACAGGATATTGACTGGCATGACATCCATGTTAATGTGCTGGGTATCAATCATTTTACATGGTTTTCAAGTGCTTCTTATAAGGGGATTGACCTGTTCCCTGTTTACCGGGACTATATTGACGCACATTTTGACCAGGGATATGAAGTGGAAGGCGAAAACTGGATGAATTCCTCCTTTAAGTGTGCCAACCGGGTCAAGATGGATCTGTTTAAGCGATATGGCCTGATTGCGGCAGCAGGGGACAGGCATCTGGCTGAATTCATGCCCGGAAATGAGTACCTGAATGACCCGGAGACAGTTGCATCCTGGAAATTCGGTCTGACCACGGTACAGTGGAGAAAGAATGACCTGAAGGAGAGACTGGACAGGAGCCGCAGGCTGGCTTCCGGGCAGGAAGAAGTCAAACTGGAACCTACCGGCGAGGAGGGAATCCTTTTAATCAAAGCGCTCTGCGGCCTTACAAGGGTTGTCAGCAATGTAAATATCCCTAATACGGCCTGCCAGATAACCAACCTGCCCGCAGGCGCGCTGGTGGAGACCAACGCGGTCTTTGAAAAGGACCACATCTATCCGGTGGTGGCGGGAGCTGTGCCGGAAAATGTAAAGGAACTTCTGATGCCCCATCTGGAAAACCATGAGCTGATTATGGAAGCAGCTCTTAAGCCGGATAAGGAAAAGGTGGTAAAAGCATTTATGAACGATCCTCTTGTAAAGGGAAAGAACTGCCGGGAAGAGGATATCAGGCTTCTGGTGGATGACATGATAAAAAATACGCTTAAATATCTTCCAAAAGGATGGGAATAGACGAAAATGAAGCACGATGGCGAATTACTTAAATTCACAGATGCATTCATCATCAATCTTGCGCCGGTACCCCAGAAAGAGCCGTTTTACGACGCAACCGGAGGTCCGTTTACCCATTCCAAGATAAGCAAATATGTGGAGCTCTATACGGAGGACGGCATCAAGGGCGTGTGTCCCTGCTCGTCCATCATGGAAAGGACCATTCTGCCCCTTATCATGACCGGGGAGAAAAAGAGTTTTGGACAGTGGATGCACAAGGTATACTGGTCATGCCGTAATTCCGGCTTTGACGGAGAGACGGCAGGGGAGGTGGGAAAGCTTGAGTACCTTCTCACCGATATCCTGGCAAAACGTGCAGATATGCCCTTCCACCGGTTCCTGGGAGCTTTAAAGGACAGCGTCACCGTATATGGAAGCGGAGGGAGCACACACTTAAGCGGAGCGGATCTGGCCGGGGAAATGGAACATTTTATGGACTGCGGGCATAAGACTGTGAAGATGAAGGTGGGTACGGATTTTGCCACAAAGCTGGATTGCGATGTGGAGCGTGTCAGGCTGGTGAGAGAGACCATTGGACCGGATGCAGAGCTGGCCATTGACGGAAACCATTCATTTACGGTCCGGGAGGCCCTCAGATTTGCGGATAAGGTACAGAAATATAATATCGCATGGTTTGAGGAACCGATTCACGGATTTGATTTTCGAGGCTATGGAGAATTGACAGAGAGCTGTCCCGTTCCCGTGGCTGCCGGCGAGTCGGTGCGCAACCACTATATGTTCACGCCTTACCTGGATGCAGGCGTCCGCCATTTCCAGCCGGTCCCATCCTCCTTTGCAGGAGTATGGGAGTGGATGCAGGTGCGGGATATGGCGGTCCGCAGCGGCATACGTTTTTCTTCGGGCGGCCTGCCCCTTCTTGCCTGTCCGCTCATTGCCACGGCAGGGGATGAGGCCATGGAGGAATTCCTGGAGGTATGCAACCAGCCGGTACTGGACTGCATGGAAGTGACCGTGCAGCGCAGGGACGGAAAATTTTACCTGCCGGACATTCCCGGACTTCCCTTCAGGCTGGATATGAAATGGCTGAAGAAAAACGGCTATCTGCTGTCCTATGAACGGTACTCCTGAGCCATACTGTGAAAATTCAATAAACCCCCAAGACCGGGCCCCCGCTGAACATCAGCGAAGCCCGGTCTTTTGCTGTGCTCTGGCCTGATCTGCTTTACAATTACCTGTTTTCGTGTTACATTTGCTACTGAAAACGGATAGGGTGTAAGGAATTATTAAAGGAAGATTAAAGAAAAACAGAAGAACAAATCGCGTTCTCTGTGCTATACTGAACAAAATCAGTACAGTCTGTCCATACGGGCTGTTATCTGGATTGGAGCGCTTTTACGCCCTGGAAAGGAGGCTGGATTTGGCAGAGGAACAACTGGCCGTGTCGTCGGTCCCTACAGTAAAAGAAACCAGGCCCGTGGTCATACGGGTAAAGAATTTATATAAGATATACCGGGTAGGCGATATCAAGGTCCGGGCCCTGGACGGGCTGGATTTTGATATATATAAGGGAGAATTTGTTGCTATTGTAGGAGCCTCCGGTTCCGGCAAATCCACCCTTCTCAACATGCTGGCCGGGTTGGAGAAGCCTACCAAGGGAGAGATTGAGATTGGCAGAGTCCATATAGAGAAGATGACGGAGCGCCAGCTGGTGAGCTTCCGCCGTGAAAAGGTGGGATTCATCTTCCAGGCATACAACCTGTTAAACACCATGAATGCCCTGGAGAATGTAGCCCTGCCCCTTTCCTTTCGGGGTGTTACCAGGAGGCAGAGGCTTAAGGAAGCCAGGAAATACATGGACCTGGTAGGCGTGGGAGGACAGGCCAGGCATATGCCCAACCAGATGTCCGGCGGACAGCAGCAGCGTGTGGGAATTGCCAGGGCCCTGGTGGTCAATCCTCAGATTATATTTGCCGATGAGCCCACGGGAAACCTGGATTCCAAGACCACCATGGAGGTGCTGCGCCTGATGCAGAAGATTGTCAGGGAGCAGGACCAGACTCTGGTCATGGTTACCCATGACAACAATCTGGCCTCCTATGCGGACCGGAGAATCCGAATCATGGACGGCAGGATTGTGGGAATCGAGACAGGCGGCAGGGAAGCGTTATATGAGGGGAATGCAGAGGAAAAGGAGTGCAATGAGAATGAGAGCAAATAAATGGTGCAGGGGCCTGACAGCATTCCTGGCAGCCTCAATGCTGGCCGGGATGTATCCGTCCAGCGCGGCGGCCAGCGATTATAAACTGGGCTACAACACCAATGCCAGTGAAAATGATTATGTTTTTACTACAAAATCACCCAAAGGGACCATAGGAAAATCCATGTCCATTCCCTTCCGTATCAGGGCCACGGATGAGGATATGGAGAACCTGCGCATCAGTCTCCTGGAAACCAATGAGTTCCAGCAGATAGAGGAGCGGGGAAACGGGGATTATTCCGTTGACTATTATCCTTTTGAAATTATGGAGACCACCTTTGTGGCCAAGAACGTGGGAACCATCAAGAAGGGCAATGTAAAGAGCGTGTCCCTGTCAGCCAGGGTGCGGCGCGATGCCCTTCAGGGATACTACAGCATCCCTGTACTGCTTGAATGGGACGGCGGTTCTGACACAGACTATATTAATGTATGGATTTCCACCTCTTCCACATCAGGAGCAGACGAGGAGGAGGACAAAAAGGAAGGCAATTACTTTGTGGTGGGAGAGAACCAGCCCACTCCCAGGGGCGTTTATCCCAATGTCATGGATTACACCGTAAATTTCCGCAATAAGAGGGAGACCACGGCCCAGGATGTGACGGTCAGCATGCAGCTCTCAGAGGACGATGCCAAGTTCCCCTTTGAAATCAACGACGGCAACTATGATCGCACCTTTGAGCGCGTGCAGCCGGGAGAAACCGTGTCCGCTCCCTACAGCATGGCAATCCGCAAGGATTCCTATACAGGTTATTATCCAATCAAATACACCATCACCTTCCGCTTAAGCTCTGAGGGGGATCTGCACACGGAGGAGGGAACTTTTTACGTACATATCACGTCCAAGGATAAAGAGGACGATCTGGGGGATTTTAACGCCAACGACAGGACCAGGGCCAGATTGATTGTGGAGAGCTACCACACGGTGCCGGAGGAAATCTATGCTGGGGACGAGTTTGAGCTGATTCTTAACATGAAGAATGCATCCACCTCGGTTCCTGCCAGCAACATTCTCTTTAACCTGGAGTCGGAGAAGGTATCGGACAGCGCCGTGTTTACCACGGAGTCAGGCACCTCCTCCCTGGTGGTGGACAATATGGCTCCCGGACAGACCACCGAGGTCAGGGCCAGGTTTACAGCCAGGGCAGGAGTGGACCAGCGCTCCTACGCCATCACGGTGAAGGAGAAGTACGACAGCCCTGAATTCAAGAACGCAGAGGAAAGCATTGTAGTGGACATCCCTGTAAAGCAGTATGCCCGGTTAAGCACCAGCACCATTGACGTTATGCCGGACAGCTTAACCGTGGGATCTGAGTCCAATGTCATGTTCGGCATCAACAACACGGGAAAGGTCATCCTTTACAACGTGACCGTCACCTTTGAGGCGGACTCCATCAAGACCACGGACGCCTATGTGGGAAACATCAAGCCGGGTGAAACAGGCAACGTGGATACCATGCTGACAGGTGTGGCCCCCACCCTGGATGAGGGAACGGTACGCATCCGCATTGATTACGAGGATGAAAACGGTGTTCCCGCAGAACCCGTGGAAAAGGAACTGACCCTCATGGTCATGGAGGAGATGGAACAGAACTGGGATGATATGGGAGCGGCCATGGATGCAGGCAGCATGGAGGCGGAGGCAGCCCCGTCCTTCTGGGGCAAATACAAGTTCCTGGTGATTGCCGGTGCGGTGGCAGCCGCCGGTATTGCAGCTGCGGTTGTCATCCGAATCAGGAAGAAACGCAAGGCAGCAAGGGAAGAGGATGTGGACGATGAGATTTCCTGATCTCGTAATCATGAGCATTAACAACTTAAGACGCAGGAAGCTGAGAACGGTTCTGACTGTGCTGGGAGTTATCATCGGCACGGCGTCCATTGTGGTCATGGTATCCCTGGGAATCGGACTGGACCAGATGTTTATGGAACAGATTTCCTCCTGGGGAAGCCTGACCACCATCAACGTGTATTCCGGTTCATCCTATGGGAACGCAGTGATGATTGGAGGGGGCGGGAGCAGCAAATCCTCGGATCCCACCTACATCACAGACGATGTCATAGAACAGTTTGGCCGCCTGCCCCATGTGTCCGGGGTATCCCCTGTCCTGGAAATCAATGTGGTTATGCGCCAGGGAGCCTACGAGGCCCAGTATCTGTCCCTTATGGGCGTAAGCCAGTCGTTTCTGGAGCAGATTCCCCTGGGGGAAGGCAGGCTGCCGGAGCCGGGAGAGATGGGCATGGTGGTGGGCAACACGGTCCAGCAGAATTTTTATAATTCCAAGACAGGCCGGGGATACTGGGACACGGGCGAGATGCCGGATGTGGACTTTATGAATAAGCCCCTCTTTGTCATTTTCGATGTGGACGCTTATTTCCAGACCAGAAATGGTTCCGTCAGCTCGTCAGAGGACGGACAGACTCCTGTGAAACCGCCGAAAAAGTACATGATGAATGCAACCGGCATGGTGGAAGGCGGTCCGGATGACTGGAATTCCTATTCCTATAACGTGTATACGGACATCGACGGACTGAAAGCCCAGCTGCGCAAGGTGTTTAAAAAGGGAGCCGTGATACCGGGACAGCCCACCAACAAAAAGGGAAAGCCCCTTAACTATCTGACCTATAACAGGGCACAGATATTTGTGGACGATATGGAATATGTCCCGGAGGTTCAAAAGCAGATAGCGGACATGGGATTCCAGGTCAGCAGCCAGGCGGACTGGATGGAGAGCACGAAACAGCAGTCCAGCATGATACAGGCTGTTCTCGGCGGCATCGGAGCGGTTTCGCTGTTCGTGGCAGCCATCGGCATTGCCAACACCATGATGATGTCCATTTATGAGAGGACAAAGGAAATCGGCGTTATGAAGGTGCTGGGCTGTGATATGGGAAATATCCGCAACATGTTCCTCATTGAATCCGGCTTTATCGGCTTCATGGGAGGCATTGTGGGAATTCTGCTCAGTTACGGTATCTCGGTGGTTATCAACCGGTTTGTTAACCTGGAGGAAATGAACGGACTGACAGGCAACCTGTCCAGAATACCGCCCTGGCTTTCCGTGGCAGCCGTGGTCTTTGCCATCTTTGTGGGCATGGCCGCCGGATTTATGCCGGCTATGCGTGCCATGAAGCTGAGTCCCCTGGCAGCCATCCGCAATGAATAGGGGAAACAGACAGGTGTGAGAGACTGGTTTCTTCCACTCCCTTGATTAGTAAAACTTCTAAAAAAGGGTTGCAATATTAGAAAAAAAGATATATATTAATGGTAGGGCGTGTGACTGGCGGATAGTGGAGCAACCACAGGGAGCACGCAGTACCATGAACTATTTTGAGCCGACCGCCTGGGCATGCATATTTTTTTGCGTGTCCGGGAGCCGGCTCTTTTAAGTTTCAGAAACCTATTAAGCCGAATGGAGGAATCAGTATGAATCAGATGTCACTGGAACAGGAGCTGAAAAGCAATGCTTATCCCGGACGGGGAATCGTCATCGGGCGATCAGAAGACGGAACAAAGGCAGTAACCGCCTATTTTATCATGGGCAGAAGCGCCAACAGCCGCAACCGCGTGTTTGCGGAGGATGGGGAAGGAATCCGCACCCAGGCATTTGACCCCGCCAAGCTGGAGGACCCAAGCCTGATTATATATGCCCCTGTGCGGGTTCTTGGAAACAAGACCATTGTGACCAACGGGGACCAGACCGACACTATCTACGACGGAATGGACCACCAGATGACCTTTGAGCAGTCCTTGCGATGCAGGGAATTCGAGCCGGATGCGCCTAATTACACACCGCGGATCTCCGGCATCATGCACATTGAAAACGGCAATTATAATTATGCCATGTCCATTTTAAAGAGCGATAATGGAAATCCGGATTCCTGCCTGCGTTTTACTTATGCGTACCAGTCGCCGGCAGCGGGGGAGGGACGTTTTATCCACACCTACATGCACGACGGAAATCCTCTGCCTAGCTTTGAGGGAGAGCCTAAGAAGGTGGGGATAAGCGGGGACATTGACGCCTTTACGGATTTGGTCTGGAACAGCCTTAACGAGGATAACAAGGTGTCCCTGTTCGTGCGCTTTATTGATATTGCCGCCGGCACATATGAGACAAGAATCGTAAATAAAAATAAATAAGGAGAGAGGTATGATTATGAAAGAACTGGCACTTAAATACGGCTGCAACCCAAACCAGAAGCCTTCCAGAATCTTCATGGAAGGGGACAGGGAGCTTCCCATCACAGTACTGAGCGGCAGACCGGGCTATATCAATTTCATGGACGCGTTAAACGGCTGGCAGCTGGTAAAAGAGCTGAGGGCAGCCACAGGGCTTCCGGCCGCCGCATCTTTCAAGCATGTTTCACCTGCCGGGGCGGCAGTGGGCCTGCCTCTTGACGAGACATTGAGGAAGATTTACTGGGTGGATGATATGGGTGAACTCTCACCATTAGCCAGCGCATATGCAAGGGCAAGGGGAGCAGACCGCATGTCCTCCTTCGGGGATTTTATTTCTCTGTCTGATGTGTGCGACGCGGACACGGCCAGAATCATAAAACGCGAGGTGTCTGACGGCGTCATCGCTCCGGGATATGAGCCGGAAGCCCTGGAAATCCTCAAGTCCAAGAAAAACGGTAATTACAATGTCATCCAGATTGATCCGGACTATGAGCCGGAGGCCCTGGAGCGCAAGCAGGTATTCGGCATCACCTTTGAGCAGGGACATAACAACCTGGAGATCAACAGGGACCTTTTGGAGGATATTGTCACGGAGAACAGGGAGCTTCCGGATTCTGCCAAGATTGACCTGATGATTTCCCTTATCACCCTGAAATACACACAGTCCAACTCCGTATGCTATGTAAAAGGCGGACAGGCCATCGGTATCGGCGCGGGACAGCAGTCCAGGGTGCACTGTACGCGTCTGGCAGGCAGCAAGGCGGACAACTGGTATCTGCGCCAGGCTCCCCAGGTAATGAACCTTCCTTTTGTGGACAGCATCAAGAGGGCTGACAGGGACAATGCCATTGATGTGTATATGGGAGATGATTACATGGATGTGCTGGCTGACGGAAGATGGGAAAAGACCTTCAAGGTAAAGCCTCCTGTATTCACCGCTGAGGAAAAAAGAGCCTGGCTGGACACCATGACAGACGTGGCCCTGGGATCCGACGCCTTCTTCCCCTTTGGGGACAATATTGACAGGGCCAGCAAGAGCGGCGTGAAATACGTGGCGCAGCCCGGCGGTTCTGTCCGCGATGACCAGGTTATCGAGACATGCAACCAGTATGGAATGGTGATGGCATTCACGGGAATCCGTCTCTTCCACCACTAATGGATTTATCATGTGAAAAGACTGCGCCTGGGGCAAATCCTGTAAAAGGGAAAGCCCCGGGCGTTTTTTTTGCTGATTTGCAGTATTTTGTCAGTGCTTTTCTCCGCGGTCCGTTCATATGTGCTTTGCGTTTCAGATTTGCGTTTCCTCTATATTTCCGGTTGCCCTTATGGCAGACCAAGGGTATAATGGTACATAAATTGTCATTGGGAGGAAAGAGGGTATCATGATTACAGATTTGACGGCGGAGCATCCGAAAAAGACACTGTGGCGGTTTGCGCTGCCCATGTTTATAAGCGTCATGTTCCAGCAGTTTTACAATATCGCGGACAGCAGCATCGCGGGCCGGTTTGCAGGTGAGGATGCGCTGGCAGCCGTGGGGGCCTCCTATCCCATCACGGTGATATTCATGGCCTTTGCGGTGGGAAGCAACCTGGGGGCTTCCGTGGTGGTGTCCAGGCTCTTTGGGGCAAAGGACATAGGCAGGATGAAGACAGCTGTCTACACGGCGTTCATTGCCTGCGGCGCCATGAGCCTGATTCTGACCGTGCTGGGATATGCCTTCTGCGGGGATATGATGCGTTTAATCCATACCCCGGACAACATATTCGCGGACGGGGAGCTGTACCTTAAGATCTATGTCTACGGGCTGACCTTCTTGTTTCTCTATAATGTATGTACAGGCATATTTACAGCCCTGGGGGATTCCAGGACGCCCCTGTATTTTCTCATCGGTTCGTCCCTGGGAAATATCGCGCTGGATTACTGGTTTGTGGCCTGGCTGGGCCTGGGAGTGGCGGGAGTGGCATGGGCTACTTTTATTGCCCAGGGGGTTTCCGCCATCCTGGCCCTGGGGACTCTGGCCAGACGTCTGGGCGCCCTTAAAACCGACCGGAGGACCGTGCTGTTCAGCGCTGTTTTGCTGGGACAGATAGCAGCCATCGCAGTGCCCAGCATCATGCAGCAGAGCGTGCTGTCAGTGGGAAATATGTTTGTCCAGGAAATCGTGAACCGGTACGGCTCCGCTGTTATAGCAGGCTATTCCGGGGCCGTTAAGCTTAATACCTTTGCCATCAACGCATTCATGTCACTGGGAGGCTGCCTGTCCAGCTATACGGCCCAGAACCTGGGAGCGGGAAAGAGGGAGAGGATACCCCTGGGTTTTAAGACCGGCGTCAGGCTGTCCTTTTATGCCACAATCCCGTTCTTTCTGCTGTATTTTGTGTTCAGCCGCCAGATGATGGGACTGTTCCTGGGGGCGGGAAGCACCCGGGCCATAGAGTCCGGCATGGAGTTTCTGCGCATCGTAAGCCCCATGTATTTTATGATTTCCATTAAGCTCATGACAGACGGCATTATCCGGGGCTCCGGAGCCATGACCTATTTTGTGCTGGCCACTGTGCCGGATTTGATTCTGCGCATTATCGTGGCAAATATCCTTACAGGGCGTTTCGGAAGCACGGGTATCTGGATGGCCTGGCCCTTTGGATGGATTGCGGCGACTCTGCTGACCGTGATATTTTACAGGAGGATTGTCTCAGGGAAATTCCGTATACGTATATGACGGGAAAGTGCTGAGGATTCGTTGGAGGTAATACCAGGAGGTATCCATGGGGTATAGACTGATCATAAGTGTAAGCATTCTCTCTCTTTTGCTGACTGCCTGTTTTGGGGCGGCTGACGGACCGAATGAAACAGCAGCCGGACCGGATGCAGCAGCCGGACAGCCTGTGAAAGAGCAGCCGGAATTGTCTGTGCTCCCACTGACAGACAGCGGCTTGTCAATGCTGGTTGAAGATAATACATGTTTCCCCGGGCTGCCGGGGGATTTGGAGCCGGCAGATGATTGTTACGGTTTTCCGGTGGAATTAGTCAGCGATTTGAAATACAGAATGAACCAGGAGGATGCGGATGCCTGTATAGAATACCTGAATGGAATGAACCAACAGGATTTTCGGATTGCAAACCATGAATTCCTGTCTCTGTTAGACATGACGGATGAAATGACAAATAAAATGGCGATAACTGATTTCAACGAAAATGAGGCGGAATATTCATGTTACCGCTGTGATACAGACGGCGACGGGACCGATGAGCTGATAGCCTTTGAAAAGGACGGAAGAGGAACCATCTCCTATGTCCATATGATGGTTGAGGGAGAGAATGGGTATGTTTTTTTCAACAGCCAGTATATGGACGATGTCAGGTTTTTTACATTATTTCAATATGAGTCTGCCTTTTATTATGGGGCAAGCTGTTTTGATGATTCCACAGGAACCGTCAATTTGCAGATATACATGCTTGACCGGACTATCTTTCATCTGGCCAACATTACAGACAGCATATGCTTCAACCGGACCTTCCGTATTTCCGAACCACACCTTCTGTACCGCAATGAGCAGCATCCTGATATCCATATTGTTCAGGATTATCTCGATGATGTCATATATGACGTTATCTATGCAAACAGGGCGAAAAATACATTTTATGGGGATGAATGGGAGTATCGGAATGAGGAGCGGCCTTTTTTGTATGATGATACGGCTTATAGGGAGGATGCGGAGGATGCCGATGCTATAAACTGGAGCCATATGTATATCATGGATATAAACAATGACGGCAAAGATGAGATATTTACAAAAACACCTCCGGGATACAGGCAGCCGTTTGAACACAGTATCAAATGGTACCATAAGGATTTTAAGCAGTGTCCGGCAGCAGTGGAGGCATGGAAGGACAATCATTACAGGCTGGTTGATATGTGGTTTAAACATTTCAATGGAAAGGCGGCTGCTTTTACACTGTACCAGGAGATTCAGTCCGGGCAGAGGTATCTGGTGGACGCCAGAATACAGGAGGATGGCCAAACCACGATTTTAATGGATTACATGGCTGTATTGGAGCCGGATGATATCCGTGTGACAGAGTTTGGTGTGGGCACGGATGTCTCCATATATAAACCGCTTACATACCAGGACCCGTCCAGAGACAGCGCGTTTCCCTATAACCTGCCGGATGTGGCAGAAGTGTTTTTGTTAAAAGTACAGGGTTCTTCTGCTGCCATTGAAAATAATTGTGCGGACATATCCGATGATTTCACGGAAATTCTGGCCGGTTTACTGGCGGACAAGGCTTTGGATCGTCTGGAGCGCGGGCTGGGAATGGAAATGTACCAGACAGACCAGGGGGATTTTGAACGTAAATATGGAACATATCTGAGCCAGGCCAGGCGTACGCTTAACGGCGGCACCCAGTATGTCTGCCGGATTTCCCTTGGCCCTACGGATTACTTTCTCCTGCTGCAGTACAGCGTCACAGGAAAAATAGGAGATCTGCATATTTACCGAGAGACTGCGGGCGGTCTGGCTTATGTAAGCACCTATCAGCCTGAGTATCTGGGCGGAAAAATAATCTGTCATTCCGGCGGACTGTATATTGTGGAGCGGCCGTTTCCGGGGGGTGAGCGTCCCCGTTATCTGGACAATATAATGATACACCGCCTGATACCGGAAGGCGGACAAGACGCCGTTATTGAGGCGGTGCCTGAATCATTTATGTGGCAGAAAATATATGATAACCGCGCTGCTTACGCAGGGGATGTCACCGGTTATCTGGAAGAGATAAAAACAGATTTGGCGGACCTGTCATACCGTTCAAACGATGAAGATGTCTATACGGGTGATGAAGATCCGGAGATTGAGCTGAATCAGTTTTTAAGGCTCGGCTCAGTTGTTTCACCTTATGAAACCTTTTATAAAATAGATTTTAATAATGACCGGAAGGACGAGTATATTTCAAAAGAAAAGAGCTACAACCATATATATGCAGGCATATACCAGTTTACCGGCAGGGGCATCGTAGGACTGGAATATGATGAAACGGCGGAGGAGGCCTGGGGCCACCCGGTCCAGATCTGGTTTAAAGAAATCCAGGGAAAGGTATTCACATTCCGGCTGTTTTACCATGAGGATTCCTATTACGTACTAAATGTTTCCCTGATAGAAGGAACCCGCATTACGCAGGTCCAGACCCATATAATTGTTCCAAAGGTCAAATATATCATGAATGAATATTAAGGATAAGAGCGTTTGGACGGGGAGAGGATTTTTCCCTCCGGCTGAGAAGCGGGCCGGAAAAATGTGAAGGTTCTGTGAAATGTCTGTGAAATGTCATTCATGGAAGCATTTGACTCTTGAATCATTAAATCCTTTATGTTAGGATAAGTTTATTAAATTTTATTAACAAAATTCTAACAAAAAGGCGACAATGGTGACAAAAGAAAATAAGATAAAGATTATAAAATATATATGGTATACAGCGGGAACCGTGTGTCTGCTAATGGCCCCAGTGGCGTCATACTTTATGTTTGAGTATGTCACGGGGAATCTGGACACGGTTCCTTATTATATGGCTGCTTTGAACATAGGCTGGATTTATGTGCTGTATCTGGCTTTGTTTGCTGTCACGGGGAGGACCAGAATCGCTGTGCCCGCTGCCTCCTGCATCCTATATGTCATTTCCCTGGCGGAGACCTTTGTGGTGGCCTTCCGCGGCCGCCCCATCATGCTGTGGGATGTGATGGCATTCAGGACAGCCATGACCGTATCCGGCAACTACGAATTTTTCATCACCCGTCAGATGAAAGCAGCCTTTGTCCTGATTCTGCTCATGAACGTGTTCCTGTGGTTCATACCGCGCCGGGTTAAAGGTTGGAAACTCCGCCTGGCGGTGGGAGGCGGCATAACTGCCTCCATAGCGGCCTATGGGGCATGGTTCTTTGCCGTTCTGGTACCTTCCTGGGGGCTGGGCATCAATATGTGGGCCATCAACGGGACATACCAGGAATACGGCTATGTGCTGTCCACCGCTGTCTCCCTGCAGTATGTGGTAAAGAAGCCGCCTCAGGGGTACAGTAACGCCAGGCTAAAGGAGATATATAGCCGCCTGGAGGAGAACCCGGAAAACCCGCCGGAGGACGGGCAGCCTGTAACGCCGGTCAATTTAATATGTATTATGAACGAGAGCCTGGCAGAGCTTAAGACGGCAGGTGATTTTACCACCAATACAGAATATTTCCCCTTTATGGACAGCCTTGAGGAAAACACGGTCAGGGGCAGCCTTTGCGTGCCCGTGTTCGGTTCCATGACAAGCAATACAGAGTTTGAGTTTCTCACCGGGGACTCCATGGCCCTGCTGCCTGCCAATTCCATTGCCTACCAGTTCAATGTAAAGCCGGGGACCTATTCCATGGTCAGCACCTTAAAGGACCAGGGGTATTACAGCGTGGCAATGCACCCTTATCCCGGAGAAAACTGGAACCGGGTGGAGTGCTATCAGAATATGGGATTTGACGCGTTCCTGGACCAGGAATTTTACGAGGGCAGTGAAGAGCTGCGCAACTATATAAGCGATGAGGCGGATTACCAGAAGCTGATCCAGGTGGTGGAAGCCAAGGAAAATCCTGAGGATAAGCTGTTTATCTTCAATGTAACCATGCAGAACCACGGCGGATATGAGGGGACCTACGACAATTTTGAACAGGAGGTATGGCTTACCGGCCAATATGAGGGAAAATATCCAAAGACGGACCAGTACCTGTCCCTCATGAAGCGTTCGGACCAGGCATTCCAGTATCTGGTGGAGTATTTCAGCCGGACAGACCAGCCCACCATGATTGTCATGTTCGGGGATCACCAGCCCAGCGTGGAGGATGAATTTTACGATGACATAGCCGGCATGCCCAGTTCTGAAGTTCCGGCGCAGGAACATCTCATGTGGTACGAGACCCCATTTATTATATGGACGAATTACAGCATGCCCTCCGGGAATATGGGGCGTCTCGGCGCTGTCTACCTGTCTTCTGAGGTCCTGTGGAGGGCCAATCTTGAGATGACACCCTATAACCGGTTTCTGCTTGCCATGAGGGAGGAACTTCCGGTGGTCCACCCTCTGGGCTGCTATGACAGGGAGGGAACCTATTACTACTGGGCCAAGGCAGAGTCGGAGCGCTGTCCCTATCAGGACACGGTACTGGATTATGAGGCACTTGTGTACAACCACAGCCTGGACCGGAAGAAGTTTAAGGAGCTGTTTGTCATAGATTCGGAAAATAGTATAAGCCAATAAAAACTTGTAAAAGCACTTGGCAAGCTGCCCCCGCATAGAATAAGATTAAGAATATGCAGGGTGGCTTTCTTTGAAGACTTTTCCGAAACCATTATCAGCAGGAGAGGAAAAAGAGTATCTGGAACGCTGCAAAGAGGGCGACCAGTCTGCCAGAGATATGCTGATTGAGCATAATATGCGTCTGGTGGCCCATGTGGTAAAAAAGTATCAGGGCTCTGATTACGACATGGAGGACCTGCTGTCCGTGGGAACCATAGGCCTTATTAAGGCAGTGAATACATTTAACGTAGATAAAGGCTCACGACTGGCCACCTATGCAGCCAGATGCGTGGAAAATGAGATACTGATGCTTCTGCGAGCCAGCAGGAAGTATTCCAAGGAAGTGTCCCTTTTTGAGCCCATCGGAGTAGACAAGGACGGGGAAACCGTCAGTCTGGTGGATGTGATAGAGATGGACAATAAAGAGACGCTGGATACCATGATTTTAAAACAGGACGTAAAGGAGCTTTATGAGGCCTTTGAGTCCTGTCTGACAGAGACAGAGAAGACGGTTCTGGGGATGCGATACGGGCTGTACCGCGGGAAGGAGCATACCCAGCGGGAGATTGCCGGCAAGCTGGGCATCTCCCGTTCTTATGTGAGCCGGATTGAGAAAAAGGCAATTGAGAAGATACGGACAGAGTTTGCAAAACACGGTTAAGGGGTGTCATTCAAAAAATATTGTAAAAAGATAGAAGAATTGTGCATTGTTTTATGACAGCTTTCCCTTTATACTAGTCATAACAGGCGGAACGGTCAGACAGCTTAACCTGTTCCGCCTTTTTGCAGCAATCAATTGTTCGTAAGGAGGAGATACCATGGCTATTTTAGTGACTGGTGGCGCCGGCTATATCGGAAGCCATACCTGTGTGGAACTGCTGACAGCGGGTTATGATGTGGTTGTTGTAGACAACCTTTATAATTCCAGCGAGAAGGCACTGGAGAGAGTGGAGAAGATAACAGGCAGGAAGGTAAAATTCTACGAGGCGGACCTTCTGGACCAGCCGGCCCTTAAGGAAGTGTTTGACAAGGAGGAGATTGATTCGGTCATCCATTTTGCAGGTCTTAAGGCAGTGGGGGAATCTGTGCGCAAGCCTCTGGAGTATTATCACAACAATATCACAGGCACCCTGATTCTCTGCGATGAGATGCGCAGCCATGGGGTCAAAAATATTGTATTCAGTTCTTCCGCTACCGTGTATGGAGATCCGGCAGAAATCCCCATCACTGAAAACTGCCCCAAGGGAGAGATTACCAATCCTTACGGACGGACCAAGGGCATGCTGGAGCAGATACTGACAGACTTACATACAGCGGATCCGGAGTGGAACGTGGTGCTGCTGCGCTACTTCAACCCCATCGGCGCCCATGAGAGCGGTCTGATTGGAGAGGATCCCAAGGGAATCCCCAACAATCTGGTTCCCTATATTGCCCAGGTGGCAGTGGGCAAACTGGACCATCTGAATGTATTTGGCGATAATTATGACACGCCGGACGGTACCGGGGTCAGGGATTACATCCATGTGGTGGACCTGGCAAAGGGCCATGTAAAGGCAGTGCAGAAGCTGCAGGACAAAGAGGGCGTCAGCATCTATAACCTGGGAACCGGAGTGGGCTACAGTGTGCTGGATGTGCTCCACGCATATGAGAAAGCCTGCGGCAAGACGTTAAAATATGAGATTCAGCCCCGCCGGGAAGGTGATGTGGCCACCTGTTATTCTGATTCTGCCAAGGCAAAGCGTGAGCTGGGCTGGGTGGCTGAGAAGGGGATTGAAGAAATGTGTGCAGATTCCTGGAAATGGCAGTTCATGAATCCCAACGGATACAGGGATTAGAGACAAATCCAAATCCCTGACAGAATTATGTTTCATTGATTTTTTCCATAACTGTGAGGCCTGCGGCCGGATTCACGCCATATGATATGGCGGGGACGGGCGCAGGCCTCTTTATAATTAGGTTTCATACATGGGGGTGTATGAAAATAATAGTCAGAGAATATGGGCCTTAAAATAATAGCCTGAACGTGTTGAATCATTGAAGACAGCATCCCTAAAAGTTCGCCGGCAAGCAAAGAGAACAAATGTTCTTTTTGCGATTGCGTTTGCCTGAATTCTGTGTTATACTATCAGAACAAACATATGTTCTGGATGGTGATATCATGTTGATACAGGAGAATTTAAGCGTACAGGAAAAGTTAAAGATACTTACGGATGCAGCCAAGTATGATGTGGCCTGTACATCCAGCGGGGTAAGGAGAAAGGGAAAGGCAGGCAGTATAGGAAACACTTCAGAGGCCGGAATCTGCCACAGTTTTTCAGCGGACGGCAGATGCATCTCCCTTCTCAAGATTCTGTTTACCAACCAGTGTATCTATGATTGCAAATATTGTGTGAACCGCTGTTCCAATGATGTGGTGCGGACTGCCTTTACGCCGGATGAGGTGTGTAAGCTTACTATTGAATTTTACCGCAGGAATTACATTGAGGGCCTGTTTCTGAGCTCAGGCATTCTGTATAACGCCAATCATACCATGGAGCTGATTTACGAGACCCTGCATAAACTCAGGAACCAGTGGCATTTTAACGGTTATATCCATGTGAAGACCATACCGGGGGCTGACTCTGAGCTGGTGGAGCGGATGGGTTTTTTAGCTGACCGCATGAGCATTAATCTGGAGCTTCCCACGGCTGAGGGACTTAAGAATCTGGCTCCCGGGAAGACCAGGGATAAGATATTAAAGCCCATGCGTCAGGTGCAGCAGGGAATTGCGGTGTCCAGCCATCTCCTGGGATATGACAGGGAATTTAAGAAGCCCTATGCAACGGAGAGGGCTGGTTTTGCAGGCGGCGCTGCCCTGATTCGTCCGGAGCTGGCACAGCCAGGCGCCCTTTTGCCGGGAAACCATGGTTTATCCGGCGGGGGGCCGGATGATCCGGGTGATGGACAGAAGGCCATGCAGAGGGACGGGGGAGAAAGAAGGCACCTTCCCGACTCCCGGTATGCCAGGACGCCCTTTGTGCCCGCGGGCCAGAGTACCCAGATGATTGTGGGGGCTACTCCGGAGAATGATTACCAGATGATGGCTGTTACACAGGCATTGTATGAGAATTACGGCCTTAAGAGGGTCTTTTATTCCGCCTATGTGCCGGTCAACGACGACAGCTGTCTGCCTTCCGTGACAGCCAGACCGCCTCTGCTAAGGGAACACAGGTTATACCAGGCGGACTGGCTGCTCCGGTTCTATGGATTTAAGGCTGAGGAGCTGCTGTCGGAGGAACAGCCGAATTTCAACGTATTTCTGGATCCCAAGTGCGACTGGGCCCTGCGCCATCTGGAGCTGTTTCCGGTGGAAATCAACAGGGCTTCCTACGGGGAGCTTCTCAGAGTTCCCGGCATGGGAGTAAAGTCGGCCCAGAGAATTGTAAGTGCCAGAAAGCAGGGCGGACTCCGGTTCGAGGACTTAAAGAAAATGGGGGTGGTCCTGAAAAGGGCCAGATATTTCATCACCTGCAAAGGGCGCATGATGGAAGGCGCCAGGCTGGACCAGGATTATATTACATCCTGTCTTGTGGGAGATGAGAGGCGCAAAGCCTGGGATATTGAGAACAGGGACAGTTTCCGCCAGCTCACACTCTTTGATGACATGCATCTGGAGATGCCGGTGACAGACGAAGACCATTATGCTTCTGTGACAGGAAGCCTGTAAGGATTGAGGAGGTGCACCATATGACGGTTTACATGTGCGAGCCATGGCTTGAGGGGATTCTCTGCGGCGTATACGATGCCTGGTCTGACCCGGCCGGCCATGAGAATGTCCGGCTGGCCGTAAAGGGAGAATATGAGGAACTGGAGCTTTTTGCAGAGTACAGGGATGTACAGATCTGCCCGGAAAAGGCGGAGAAGGTTATCCGTTCCGTATGCGCCAAGCTCTCCCAGGAGATATACAGGAAGGTATACACCGCCTCCCTGAGCCAGGACCGGGAACGGGCGGATAAAATATACAGGTTTCTGATACAGGCCTTCCGCCACGGCCCGTCGGTACTGGACATGCTTCAGCTTCCGGCCTGTTATGATATATTCGGCCTGTGCCGGAATGTTTACAATGAAAATCATCTGCTGACAGAGTTTCTGCGCTTTTCAGAGACTCCGGGAGGCATACTGGTGTCGCGTATCGGTCCGAAGAACGATATCATGACTCTTTTGGCACCTCACTTTGCAGACCGGCTGCCGGAGGAAAACTGGGTCATTTATGATGAGAACCATAAAAGGGCAGCAGTCCATCCCGCCGGACGCTCCTGGTTTCTTGTAAACCAACCCCTTGAACCGGAACAGGAGAACAGCGACCGGGGATGGGGCCGCTGGCTCAGGGAGAGAACAGACGAGGAGACTTACGAGGACATGTGGCGTATGTTCTGCGATACCATTGCCATCAGGGAACGCCGTAACCCGGTATGCCAGAGAACCCATCTGCCCCTGCGTTTCCGGCCCTATATGACAGAGTTTCAAAAGTAGGATGGGACAGGAGGCGCAGCAGTCCCCGGAGGGTCCCCAGGAGACATGTTATGGAAAACAGTTCAGATTGCCCCTTGTAATTTTATGTTCCCTTTAGTATAGTAATTATATCTTTCATTCAAGAGGATAGGGTTCTTCCTATCCTGTCTTATATTTAAATCCGGTACGGTATCGTGCCAAAGTTCCACTGATTTATGAATGTATATTATAGTTACCAGCAAGGTGAAAGGGGCGGATGGATGTTTACGCGAATCAACAGCGGAGGAATATGGGCTGTGGAAGGTGTCCTGGTCTCGGTGGAGGCGGATGTGTCTGACGGGCTTCCGGGATTTTCCATATCAGGACAGCTGGCTTCAGAGGTAAGGGAGTCCCAGGATCGGGTCAGGACAGCCCTTAAGAATTCAGGATTTCGTCTCCCGGCTAAAAAGATAACTGTCAACCTGTCTCCGGCAGGCATACGCAAGGGAGGTACTGCCTATGACCTTCCCATTGCGGTTGCCATATTGGGCGCGTTTCAGGTGGTGGGGACAGATACGCTGGAGGACAGCATGGTAATTGGAGAACTGGGGCTGGACGGCAGGGTGAAACCTGTAAGCGGTGTGCTTTCCCTGGCAGCCATGGCCAGGGAGAAGGGTATCAAAAGATGTTTCCTGCCGATAGAAAATGTGGCGGAGGGCCTGGTAATGGAAGGGGTAGATATGGTGGGGGTGGAATCTCTGGGCCATATGGCATAAAAACAACCGTATTTTTGGCAGATATGTCTTTGTTTGCTGAAATGAACGCTGT
>ENA-ORUL01000608-ORUL01000608.1-human-gut-metagenome-genome-assembly--contig:-NODE-608-length-30239-cov-4.337927_pt1 | contig 30239 bp, 18 predicted proteins | sample MGYA00242084_ERZ509219 | MGnify/ENA primary metagenome ERZ509219 (study PRJEB26280, sample SAMEA2338792) | human gut metagenome | biome: human gut; feature: human-associated habitat; material: faeces...
TATCATCTACCATAAAGAGAATGATGTTGGGACGTTTGCCCGTCAGTTCCGTCTGTACTTTACTTTGTGCTTGCAAAGCAGTTGCAGCGAGCGGCACAAGTGCGAGGGGGAATAGTTTCTTTTTATTCATGGGGGTAATTATTAAGTGTTATTTACTGATTTCAATTTTACCAGGCTTTTTTATCAGGATACTCCGCAGTTCCTGTTTCCCCTGGGATTCCACCCATATCCTTAGCGTCCCTGCACAAAGAACATTTAATGTCAGTGTTTCATTGGTACGGGAAAGTAGCTGTACGGTAGCAGGTGATAAATATTTTTCCTGTATTCCGATTATTCCCCAACCTTGTCGGATAGGACAAAGGTGGAATAAACAGTCTGTAAAGCCTTTTAATTTCATTTCTTTATCTGTAGCCAGTATTTCAGCTGTTTGTTTTTTCCAGTTGAATACCAATATACTATCAGCAGGAAAATAACCGGTTGTCCTTTTCGGGACAAGGTAGTCTTTAGGGCTCACGAATGTTTTCACTTCTTTATGGATGGGAGAAGTATTGAGGTTATAGCAAATAATAGAAACGGCCTCGTCTCCTGTAGGTGCTGATACCCGGTAGTCTTTACCACTTTGCAAAGGATTAGTCAGAATAGATTCCAGAGTTGGGATTGCCGGTGCGGAAGGGCGGAATATTTTTCCTGATTCATCAATGAGAGGTAGTATGTTGTCCGGAATAAAGTCACTTGGAGAATCGGATAAATAAACGGGTCCGCCGGAAATAGCCTTGGAACGTGCCATCAAGCTACCACAAATCGTATCAGAGGAATGAAACATGTCATGATCCGGCCAAACAGTCTGTCCCAGCAGAAGTGTATTGGTGTATGACTGGAACAGATGTGATTTTGCCATGTTTTCATCATACTTTTTGTAGTCAATGCTGACACGGGTAACGGCGCTATGTAATGTATTGTCTGTGTTTATTATATTCTGTGCCATACAATTCATTAAGCCTATCTGTGCTTTGTCGGTTTGACGTTCCAACGCACGGTTACAGTCTTTAGCCTGTCGGATAACCTGTGTATTACCCATATAAAGTGGAAGAGTGAAAGATTGATTATCTATTTTCAGAAAATCAAATCCGTTCTTTTTCATCGTATTGACAAAATATTCGTAAAAGGTATCGATGTTAGTGGCGCTTGTACCGGGCAGCAGGCTGCCGTTGTAGGAATACAATACCTGCCGGACTTTGGGAGGAAAGTCATTACTGGCAGAAATTCCCGCCCAATAGCCTGAAAGGGCGTACCATAATCCTATCCATTTGATTTTATCTGTTTGTTTCCGCTTCATGATGCGGGTCCAACCATTGGGAAAACGTTGCTTGTTCGGAGTCAGGCTGGTCAACTGGCGGTCTTCATTGGCTATGTGTCCGTCATCAATCAAGACATAACGTACGGGGATGCCGGATGCTTCAATAGCATTCATGTCATTTAATATTTTAGTCTCGTCAATATCATAATGATAATGTTCCCAAGTGCACCATCCCAGATAATCGAATGCCTCGAAGTATTCTTTATCTACTCTTCTTTTTAAGGAAGATACCTTTTTATCTGCAATCAACGCATTATAGGCGTTGCCAAATACATCATATACAGATTGTGACCTTTGAGTTAGAAGGAGAGGTACTTTTCCCGTTAAATGGTCTTCTCCAAGTGTAGAGATATAAAGTGTAAGTGTTCCGTCGGCATTGACTTGAAGCCAACTCAGGCTATTGTCTCCTGCAACGGCTTTAACAAACAAATACTCGCCGTTAGAGAGTTGAAGAAGCAAGGCGTCTCCCAGCGTGGAAGGTTGGGAGTTGGAAGGGATGCCCGGATAGTTATCCCGGGTAAGCTCCTGCAACCGGACGAACATCCAGGGGAGCAACCGGTTGGTATTATTGGGCCATTGATGATCGTCGGTGCGGGAGTCACGGCTGAAGAATGCTCCACAAAGATACGGAGGCAGTGCAACTTTATACGAAAGTGTATTTTGATGTTCGGGTACTGATTGTTCGTATAAGATGGGGGCGGATGGAATATAGGTGTTCAGGTCGATAACTTTTTTCATCCGGTAAGCTGCAATGTCTTCGTATCCTTTTCCTTTATAGTAAGTGAACGGATTTTGAGCAAGCATTGCTGTGGTTGCCAGAATGCTAGCGAAAATACATACACAGATGTGGATTATTCTTCCCATACTCTTGTATTATTTGACATTAAATGCACTGAAATTGATAATGTCCGGCAGTGCGATAGAACCAAGAACAGTAAACCTTAACGCGGATGCTTCTACCAGCTCAAACTTTTCGATACGCTTGTGTCCTACAGATTCCCCGGTGCGGATAGTTTGCCACTTCCCATTTATTTTTGCTTCTATCTTATATTGGCGGATACGTTCACCGTTTTTTATATTTTCCTGGATGATACAGTAATTTACGGTTTGTTTCTTTCCGAGGTTCAGAGTCAGACTTTTCTTTTGCCCCGAAGTATGTGCTACCGGTGAAGAGAACCGACGATTTATTTCTTCTCCCATCTCTTTCAGTCGTTGTGCGTCTCCTGTAGGGATAAGCCCGGTGGGGTCAGGAGTCAATCCGAGGATAAGGGTGGCATTTCGTCCTACGGACTTTTCATATTTATCCATCAGGACGTCCAACGGATAAATGTTATTCTCGTCATCCGGTTCCCAAAACCATTCGTGACGTCCGTTTGCTCCTCTTAGTGGTGTGTCCGCCATGGCAGGAACCCAACTTACCGTCTTTATCACCATGTTTTAACAACTCTAATTGGTCGGTGTTACTTTCAATACGTTTATGATGTGAACAGGGAACTGGAAAGGTAGACCAGCAGGGATATTCCACCGTACCCGTTTCCGAGCCTCCCCAACGGAAGTCGGCACGGTCGATATTATGATAGAAAAGACACTCCGGTTGGTATTTGTTTACGATTGGTTCTACATCGGGACCGTCACCATGCGGATCATCAGCTCCGCCGTCAAACCATATCATATATAGGTCACCATAACGTGTGCAAAGTTCTGTAACCATCTTTTCGCACAGGCGTTTATACCAAGCCTGACGGTTCCGGGCAAATTCACCCTCACCTTCAGCTTTGAAGTTGTGAATGCCTAGCAGGGAATTCCACCGGATACCTACGTAAATGCCCGGTTGAATACCGTATTTGCGGCAGGAATTGACGAAATCGCGGACTATATCTCCTTTTCCGTCTCTCCATTTCACAGCTTTGAGGCAATATGGGTTTACGTCACTTTGCCATAGCCCGAAACCGGTTTCGTGGGTTGCGGTAAGTACGGCAAATTTGCATCCGGCGGCTTTGGCTGCTTGTACCCACTGGTCAGTGTTCAATTCGGTCGGATTAAAGATGTTGTAGTCTTCTATCGGGTTGATACGGTTGTTGCCTTGTCCATAACGTATTCCGTCGAATACATGAAGGTCATAGTGGAATACAGCTCCCATTTCAGCCTCGTGCCATTTCATTTGAAGAGGTTTGGGCACGGGAATGTTACTTTGTTGAGCCACACAATAGGTAGAAAAAAAGAGTAAGAGTAGGGTGTAATTAAGTTTGTTCATGGTGGTTAAGGGGTTATATAATTTGCAAATGGATCATTGGTTTGGGCAAGCCATACTTGCAACTGCCGGCTGAATTTCCGTATCAGTTCGGGTTGTTGGTTGGCTATGTTGTCCATTTCATACGGATCGTTGTTACGGTCGAAAAGGATCACTTTATCGATTTTACCATCGGTGGCATGAACCACGTAAGTATATCGGTCGGTACGTAGCCCGCGGTAGCCGGTTGCGTGATTGTCATATTTCACGAAGTAGTAAGGCTGGACAATCTCTTTCGGTTCTCCGGTTATTATTGCGTTGCCCAAATCAAATGTCTGTACGGTAGAGGGTATTTCCTTTTGAAATCCCATCATAGAAAGTAGAGAAGGATATAGGTCGGCAAAGGCAATCATCAGTTTATCATCCCGGCGGGGTTTGATTTGATCCGGCCAGGAGATGATCATCGGAATGCGCATTGATTCTTCGTAGAAAATATCTTTTCCGGCATTTTCGTGAGCACCCATGCAGATGCCATGGTCGGAAGTGAAGACCACGATGGTATTATCGAACAGATGATTTTGTTTCAATGCTTCGATAATGCGTCCTACATTTTCGTCTACCCCTGTGATGCAGGCATAGTAATTGCGGATGTTGTTACGGAAGTAGTCTCCCATTTCCGTGCCTTTTGCCGGAATATCCGGACGGTCTTTGCAGAGAGCTTCTACATCCAGATTTTTATATATCTCTTTGTATCGGTCCGGTACCAGTTCGTATCCCGTGTGGGGCGGATTCATTGATACAACCAGTGCAAACGGCTGTTTCTTGTTCTTTTGTTCGTTGATGTACTCGATGGCTTTATCTGCTTCATATTCCGGTCCCCATTGGTTGACGTAATAGAAGCTGTCCCGTGGAGCAGTTGTATTCCAGTACATGGGTTTAAGGTGATAGTCGTACGTTCCGTATGCTATCCAATGTTCAAAACCGTGGCGACGTTCGGGCGGACACCATTCATTCCATGCCACTTTTCCGCGGTTGTTGTAAGTATCTACGTAGGGTTTGTAAGGGGCGTCCAGGTGCCACTTTCCGATATATCCGGTGTTGTATCCCTGATCTTTAAGTACATCACTCCAGCACCTGGCGTCTTGTGGGAGTTCCACTCCGTACGGGGCTGTGGCAGAATTACAGTTACCGGTTACCTTGCTGGAGATGGGGTACATACCGGTCATCAACATTCCTCTCGCAGGCGATGACACCGGATAGCTACTGACAGCATTGGTGAAATTGATACCTTCGGCAGCAAGTTGGTCTAAACTGGGGGTTTGTACAGGCTCTTTGCCTATGCATCCCATTGCGTCTCCTCGATATTGATCGGCCATAATGAAGACCAGATTGGGGGGAGTTTGCTTTTCCTGTGCCTGTAGTCCTGTGGCCAAGATAGGCAAGGTAAGCAGTGTTTGAGGGATAATCTTTTTCATAATGCTGTAAAGTTACATCTTTTCTATAAAAATACAATTTTTGGTGAAAGAAACAAGACCTCCCCGCACTTTTTTGAGGAGGTCCTGTTGGTTATCGGATATCTAATCTACTGAAAACTAATCTCCATCGGGGAGACTGCTGGTTTCTATCTTCCATCCCGGATTTTGATAAATTGTGGAGGTGGTATAGTCTGTAGACCCTTCTTCTGCTGTTGTCAAACGGAAGTGATCGAAGGCTATCGGATTCAGGTATTTATTCTGGTTCCAGTTATAGCCGTTATAGGCTATGTTATTTGTATTAATCCGGTAAGGACGCAGGTACTGGCTCTCTGATTTTGCTGACACATTGGCATTGGCGTTCCCTGATTCTATCAGGTTAATAACAGAGAGAGTGACGTCTGCTGTTGGTGCCGGATTGGGAGTTGTGTAGCGTTGATAGTTTTCGCTCCACAAATCGAATCCTTCAATATGATAATTTTGCATCATATCCAGTGCGCGCCAGCGTTTCAAATCGTTCAGACGAAGCCCTTCGGCTGCAAACTCAATACGGCGTTCCCGACGGATGTTATACAGAGTGTTTGATACGAACTCTGAACCGGAATAGCGGGCAAAGTCCAGTTCCTTACTCAAATCTGTCGCATTGATTGTTTTCTGATAATCGGTATCCATTCCTGCGCGGCTGCGGAGGGCTTTCCAGTATTTATCACTGTTGGCATCGAGTGAGTTATTCAGTTCATAATCTGCTTCCATATAATTCAGGTATGCTTCTGCAGCCCGGAATACAACGCATGCTGTAGTTGAAGGCAGAGTCGGACCTTGTGCAGCATCTGTTGTCAGTCCTTTTTTTACAGAATAGCCGGTAGGACATTTGTTTTCATTCTGTCCAAGTACAATTGGTGCACGGTAATAATAGCCATATCCTTTGACCAGATATTCGATATTGCTGCCTCCTTCTGATAATAGATCACCAGGTAATAAAGTATTGTATGTCAGACGTGGGTCACGGTCGGTTGCAACTGCTTCATAAGATTTATCTCCTTGATAACCGGAATTGCCAGCATAAATAGGTAATCCGTTTTCCATCAGGTAAGTTTGCATCATACTGCGTGTCCATCCTGTGTTACCTCCTCCATTACGCTGAATATATCCTACTACGAAGTGATTCACAGAAGGAGTCAGGCTGGCATCATAAGCTCTCCACAGTAATACTTCCGAAGCATTGCTTAATGATTGGCTGTTGAATAGTGACGGATAATCGTTGAACAACGGATACTTATCTGCAACAATTTGGGCGGCTTCTTTTGCCTCTGTCAAGAAGAATTTGATTTCAGAATCGATGTCAATCGTGAAATCCTTCAGATAATCCTTTTCTGCTCCTGGCCATCCTGGGCCTCCCGGAACGCGGGCAGTTCCTTTATGATACTTTTCCCAAGTGCCTTCGAAGAGAGCTACACGGCTTTTCAATAAAGCAGCACAATCTTTGTTTAGACGGTTACTCATAGGAGCAGTTGTTTTCATGTAATAGTAAGCAGAATCCAGATCTTGTAAAATGAAGCGTGCCACTTCATTACGTGGGCGACGTTTACTTGCTTCCCTGACCGTTTCATAGTCTTCCGAAATCCATTGTTTTAGGATAGGGAAGTCTCCGAGAGCAACTAACTTGGTGTAATAAATGTAAGCACGGAAGAAATACATCTCTCCCAGATAATGCATGTTATTAGCTTCCATTCCACTTAGTTCGCCAGCTTCCAGGCGAGGGCGTACTTTGTTGATGAAGTAATTTACATTTCGAATTTTACCGAAATCCCAGGCGCCACCACTTTGAGCTACACGAGTTTCTCCTTTTACAAACGAACTGTTGGGGTTACTTGCAGCTTGGTTATCACTGTTGTTATCAGTAGCAAATACTCCCATACTGTATTGTCCCGGAGTGTGGGATGGAAGTTGGTCATACAAATTAGCCGAATAAGCCGCCAAGTCACTTTCTGCCAACAGATATTTGTCGGTAGGTACGGCATCCAATGGCTCTTTATCGAGAAAATCATTGCAAGAGCATAAAACACTTGCTAAACTAAAAATATATAATAGATTCTTTTTCATTATACTTGCTTTTTAAAGAGTTATATTTAAACCAAATGAAATAGTCTTTGACAATGGGTAGGTCTTTCCGTTACTAAATCCGTTACCGGCAGTTGCTTCAGGGTCGAACATATCGGCGATACCACTAATTGTAAATAAGTTCTCACCGCTGACATAAACACGGAGCTTTTCAATTTTTGCTTTATTCATCCAGGCTTTGGGGAATGTATATCCGATTTGCAGATTTTTCATACGCATATAAGCACCGTTCTGCAAATAGCGTGTTTGAGTCTGCTTGTTTTTGTTTCCTTTATCACCCAGATATGCTTTGGGATAGTATGAATCGACATTTGCTCCGAATATAGAAGTTGTGTTTTCAGGACGGAAATAATCGAGATGTTCGTCGAAACCTACAGATTGCCACTCGCCACCGTCTGCTCCCCAGAACATCGGACCGCTCAACCAAAGATCACGTTTCATGACACCTTGGAAGAACATCTGGACATCAAAGCCTTTCCAGTCAGCTCCTAAGCTCAATCCGAAACGAAAGCGGGGAGTACTGTTTCCGATTTTCTTTAAATCACCATGATCTGTTGCTGTACTATTTCCTTTGTCTACTACACCATCGCCATTGAGATCCCGATACATAATATCACCTGCTCCCCAGGCAGAACCTATCTTACTTTGGTCATTGTTAGCCAGCCATTCTGTCATTTGAGCATCTGTATGGGCAATACCTTCGGTTTCGTATCCCCATATTTCTCCGATAGTCATTCCATTGTAATAAAGGGCGTTGCCGTCTGCATCCCACAGAGCTTTAGAAGCGTTAGGATATGAAATGACTTTGGCACGGTTGTCAGAAAGGTTGAATCCTACATTATAGTTTACTTTTCCGATATTATCTCTCCAGTTAACCTGTAGTTCCCATCCTTTATTTTTTAATTCAGCATTGTTGGTGTTGGGTAGTGAAGTTCCTAAAATAGCACCTACTTCGGCTGCCGGTCCTACCATATCTTTGGTTCTGCGGATGAAGTATTCAAAAGTCATGTTCAGACGATTGTTGAACATGCCGAGATCGATACCGAAATTGGTATTATAGATTTTCTCCCATGTAAGTGTACTACTGACCATTCCGGGAACTCCGGCTGTTGTTGGCCTGCTGCCGTCCATTAGCCAGTTGCCACCGTTGGCTGTTACACTTTGTGTCAGATAGAACGGATAGTAAGAGTCTGTGTTCTGGTTACCTAACATACCCCATGAAACACGAGGTTTCAGTGTGCCAATAATATCGTTGATCGGTTCAAAGAATGATTCACGGGCTACATTCCATCCTAAAGAGAAAGAAGGGAATACATTCCAGCGCTGATCTTTCAAGAAGCGGGAAGAGCCGTCGTAACGAACATTCACTTCAGCCATATAACGGTCTTTATAAGCATAGTTGAGGCGTCCGAAGAATCCGGCTGTGGACCAGTCATTGTATTTGGAACTATTAATTTTGTCTTCTCCTGTCGCTGCACTGATTTCCGGAACAAGACTGCTGATTACATCAGGACGCTGGGCTGCAAGTTCGCGATAAATATATTCTTCGGTATTCATTCCGACCAATGCCTTGAAGTAATGGTCTTTTATTTGTAATGTGTAATCAGTATATACACTCGTTGTGTAAAAATTGCTATTTTGGTAGGCTGAGCGTGCAAAAGAGGATCCTGGAGAATAACTACCGCTGAAAGCCAATGCCAACGGGTTACCGTTTACATCGTGCTCGTAGATGGGGTTTAGGTTTGTTTGTTTATTTTGGTTGATAACCCGCATTCCTGCTTCTGCATAGATATTCCAACCTTTCATAGGGTGAATCACCAATTGTCCCTGAAGGTAAATATTGTCATTGTGTGTTTTGGCACGTCCGCCGTCAGTCAATTGGCTGAGTTTACCATTCCTCATATAATAGCCGTTCGGGTCTTTAAAAGGCATCATAGGCCACATGCGGGCAATATCATGATAAAGGAGTCCACCTTCTTCAAGGTAAATAGGATTGTCAAGATCAAAACGAACGAATTTGGTGTTTATGTTGAAGTCTACGTATTTATTAATTTGCGCATTTACTTTTGCTGTTGCATTATAGCGTTTGTAATTATCGTTACCATAACGGAGGTTACCGTCCTGATTCAGGTAACTGCCCGAAACGTAGTATTGCAATTTTTCTGTACCTCCGTTCAGGCTGATGTTGTGTTCATTTGACCAGGCCCATTGAAAATGCTTTTTCCACCAGTTTACGTTATCATTGGCTTTCTCGTGGAAATGCCAATTGTTGCCGTTAGCTATGGTAGTTGTTGTAATTTCACCTGCCATATACTTCTGGATACGGTCTATGGTTTCTTCATCAAATATTGCACTACCACCTTGGTTGATAGATGCTTCATTGAAATAATTGGCAAAACGATACGAATCAAGTTGGTTAGGAAGATTAGTTGGTCCGGAATAGCGGAAACTGTTGTTGTAGTTTACCTGCATTTTACCCGCTTTACCCTTTTTAGTGGTGATCAGGATAACACCGAATGCGGCACGTGATCCATAAATGGAAGAAGAAGCGGCATCTTTTAGTACAGAGATGTTTTCAATGTCTTCCGGATTCAGATTGTTCATGTTACCTTCCATTCCGTCGATCAAGATAAGTGGTGAGGCACTTGATCCTTTACCAATAGTACCTGTTCCACGGATGTTTACGTTCATTGTTTGTCCCAACTGTCCTCCTAAATCAGGGGTGGACAGGTTTAATCCTGGAACTACTCCTTGCAGAGCTTGTCCCACCTGTGATACCGGGCGTGAAGCCAGTGCTTTGGTATCTACACTGGCAACGGCTCCGGTTAAGTTTACTTTCTTTTGGGTACCAAAACCGACTACCACTACTTCATCAAGTGTTTTTGAATCCTCACTTAATTCAATCCTGAAAGATGTTTGGGCACCATTGAGGGAAATTGACTGAGTTACGTATCCTATATAAGACACGTTTAATACACTTCCTTTTGCAACATTTTTTAGGGCGAACTCACCATCCAGATTTGTGACGGTTCCGTTGTTTGTCCCTTTTACTTGAACAGTGGCACCGATGATTGGCTCATTGAGCTTTTTGTCAATCACAGTACCCGTAATGTTGAATTGCTGTGCATACAATGAAGTGATGCCGAGCAGCAACATGAATAAGATTGAAATTTTTTTCATTCGTTTCTTATTTAAAGTTATACATAAGGTTTAATTACATGGCAAATTTACTGGGATTGCCAGATTGCGGGGGGACACGCTTATATCATTCAGCATACACGTTTAATTCAATGGCGTGTTTTTTTCAAATCTCTTTTGTATGTTTAGTCTTTATTTTGTTTATTTGCAGTAAATTGATATTATGATGAAGCAGCTAAATCTCTTTTTACTGATTCTGTTTGTATGTAGTTACCCGATTGTTTCCGGTTATGCTTTTTTTGATAAAGATATTCGTCTGCTAACTATGCAAGATGGATTGGCAGATAATACCATTTCCTCGATTTATAAAGATGGGGATGGGTTTATGTGGTTCGGGACTAATAATGGTTTGAGCCGTTATGATGGTAAGTCAATAAAGAATTTCTCTCCTTCACAAGCATATATGCATGTTTCCGAGATCGTAGAAATGTCCGATCAATATTTGGGTATTATTGCCGGAAATATTTTATATTGTTTTAACCGGACAACAGAGACATTTATACCGGTTGTTTACGCAGCAGATTATAGTCGTGTATGTATCCCTCACATCATGCCTGCAGATGACAACTCTTTTTGGGCGTTTTCAGGGCATACATTATATTTATATACAAAAAAAGAGGTTAAGAATGAGAAGGGAGAAGTCGTCCAGATAAAATTGGAATGTGAGAAACAATATAAAGACCTGATTGATTCTACTGATGGTTTTTATGCAATGTGTTATGCTGATAACCATAAAACTCTATGCTTAATTACGGGACGGGGAACTTTAATTTTGTTTCGCCCTGAATCTTTGGAGCAGTCTAAAAAGGTGTCTTTATGGGAAAATAAAGTTTGGGATGTAACTTCCGTATTATATGATAAAGGAGTCGTCTGGATTTCTACTGTCGGGCAGGGCATCTTACGTTATCATGTTACTTCCGGACATACAGACAGGATTACCTATCAGGAAAACAATAAGGATAACAGTCTTTCACATACTGATGTTTTTCGGGTTATTCCCATTAAAAACGATCGTTATTTAGCTGTAACTTGGAATGGGTATACCTTATTATTACAAGATAAAGATAACCCGGAAAAGATGACTACTGAAATATACAATAATACAGCTTCGCAACTTCACCGGAGTTTGGAAACAAGAATGATATCAGCGTATTATGATCCCAATGGCATTGTCTGGATAGGTACGAATGGGGGTGGAGTGATGTATTCTGATTTGCGGTCACAGTTTTACAACCAGTTTCATCAGGAAAGGCATAATGAAGTTTGTGGTATTGTTATGGATGGCAGAAAATACGTTTGGATGGCTACTTTCCATCAGGGTATTATGAAAAGTGAGCAGCCTTTTCAATCGGCAAGACGAATGAACTTTACTACTGTTGGCACTCCTGATGTGCGGAAAAGAAACACTGTCCTTTGTGCTATGAAGGACGATAAAAACTCGCTCTGGTTTGGGAACAGTGATGGAACATTGACTCTTTATGATGAAGCGACCGGAGAGTTTCGGTTGCAGTTTTTACAAGACAAGGGGAGGGTTAATACGGCCGCTGTATGGGCATTGTATATGGACGCTGACCGATGTTTATGGATAGGTACCAATAATGGAGTCTGGAAGTTAGACACTGATTCCGGAGTCTCCCAAAAAGTCCCGATTGAAAGGGCCTTTAAAGAATCTACCCAAGTTTATGTGCGGGCTATTGTTGGGACGAAGGATGGAGTGATCTGGTTGGGCACAAGCAACGTGGGAGTCTGTAAACTGAGAGTTGATTCGAAAGGTGAGATAAGTATAAAGACTGGTTATGAAAAGGCTGCGAATATACAAAATAGCTCAGTTCGTTCTTTATTGGTTTCTTCCGATGGTAATGTATATGTGGGCTATATGGATGGTTTTGCCATTCTTTCACCTAAGACAGATGCGATACGAGAATACTATACGACTCGAAATGGATTGTGCAGTAATTTCATCGGATGTCTGGTCGAAGACCACCGAGGACATATTTGGCTGGGAAGTAATTCGGGTGTTTCTCGTTACAGCCGGCATCAACATCTTTTCTATAATTATTATATCAGTGGTAGTAACCGTTCTGCGTTGCTCGCCGATAAAACGTTATTTTTTGGCAATAATAAGTCGCTTACCTATTTTAATCCGGATGATGTGGATGTTCATCTGGCCGATGATCAGGTTCTAATTACCGGACTTGAGGTGGACAGCCGTCCTGTTGGGATCGGTGATAAGATAAACGGGCAAATGATATTGGCAGCGGGTATTTCATATACAGGTTCGGTTACTTTAAACAATGAGAATCGTGATTTCGCTTTGACTTTTAATAATCTTTCTTATGCTGAAGAGCAGCAGAAATATAACTATCGCTTATTGCCTTATCAAACGCAATGGTTGGTTTCTAACGATGGAGAGAAAGCGGCTTATACAAATTTGCCAGAGGGAGATTATACATTTGAGGTGAAAAGTATCTATCCTGACGGAAGGAATGGAAAGGTGACTTCGCTTCAGATACATATTTTGCCACATTGGAGTCGTACATTGCCTTTCCGATTATTTATTCTCTTGTTATTGGTTGGAATAGTGGCTTATTTGATCCGTTTGGTTAAACTTCGTCAGAGGCGCATGGAACATGAAATGCGAATGGAGCATGAACTCTTGACAGTAAATCTGGAGCGTGAAAAGGAACGGCAGATCCGGATGGAGCGCGAGAACTTTTTTACAAGTGCCGCACATGAATTGCGTACTCCATTGACTTTGATTCTCTCACCTCTACAAGAGCTGTTGCAGTATATTAAAGCCTCCGATCCGTTATATAGCAAACTATATACCATGTATAAAAACGGAGCTTCGCTGCATACGCTGGTCGATCAATTACTCTATGTACAGAAAATAGAAGCCGGAATGGTGAAACTCCGTTTATCAGAGGCGGATATTGTAGGATTAGTAAAGGAGGTAGCCGAGTCATTCCGCCAAATGGCAGGAGTGAAGGGATTCACGTTCAATGTACAGCTCCCGGATGATCCTGTTTATCTGTGGATTGATACGGAGAAAATAACTTCATCAGTCAGTAACTTGTTATCCAATGCTTTTAAATATACTTCGCCAAACGGAGAAGTTTTGCTTTCTCTGACCCGCATGGAGCGGGATGGAAAGGGTTTTTGCCGGATAACAGTATCAGATACGGGAACGGGAATTCCGGATGAATTGCAAAAACGTATTTTTGATTCTTTCATCACCGGCGATAATTCACCGGCTTTTTCGACCAAAGTCGGTATTGGATTGCGGATTGTGAAAAATACGATGGATCTGCATCATGGACAAGTCACTCTTGATAGTGAACCTGGGAAAGGTTCTACGTTTGTTCTATTGATACCGGAAGGTAAATCTCATTTTATCGGTGACTTATACGAAGTGGTGGATTATCATAAACATGAAATGGAGCCGCAATTTCAACCCTTGTCCGTACAGGAAAACACTGAAGGGGAGGTTCCGGTCACTAAAAAAACGCTTCTGATTATTGAAGACAATGTAGATGTACGTCAGTATATCCGTTCCTTGTTTGTAGCAAAATACACGGTACTTGAGGCTGCCGATGGTGAAGAAGGTATTCAAGTTGCCACAAAAGAAATTCCCGATTTAATTATTTCGGACGTGATGATGCCAGTCAAAGACGGATTTGCCTGTTGCCGGGAGATACGCGAACGACAAGAGACAGCCCATATTCCTATCCTGATGTTGACAGCCAGGGCAGAAGATGCAGATGTACTGCAAGGTTCTCGTAGCGGGGCGGACGACTATATGATGAAGCCTTTCAATCCGGAAGTGTTGAAAGCGAAAGTGGAGAATCTGATTCTTCAACGCGAACGCTTGAAACGGATTTATACCAAAGCTTTGATGTTGAAGCAGGAGCCGGCTGAAGATGAAGAGGCAGATGACGTATTTATGCAGAAACTTATTAATGTGATTGAGAAGAATCTGTCTGATGATAATTTTAATGTCAAGATGCTGGCCGAGCAACTTCACATGAGCCAGCCTACTTTGTACCGGAAGGTAAAGCAGCGTAGTGAGTTATCTGTAGTCGATATGATTCGAAGTATACGGGTAAGTAAAGCTGCTTCATTGATTATGGAGAATCGTTATTCCATTCAGGAAATCTCCGAAATGGTAGGATTCAGCGATGCCCGGACGTTGAGAAAGCACTTTACGGAACAGTTTGGTGTACCTCCTTCAAAATACATGGAAAGTAAATAAAGAGTTAATTCTTCGTTCCTGAACAGGGGGGGGAAGAATTAACTCTTTATTTCAGTCTGCTATGTGCTTGTTTTTAATCCAATATGATGGGTTTATACTTGGGAACCAATGCCTTCATCACAATCCATCCAACGAGGTAGGCTACCGAACAGATGCAGAAAATTATAAAGTACCCGGCCGGTTTACCGATGAAGCCCATAAATACCATTTGGGTTATATCTGCATGTACAAACAGCTTACCGGCTGAATATTGGAGAATCATAGAACCCACTCCACCTGCCATGCCGCCGATACCGGTAATGCTGGCGATAGCGCTTTTGGGGAACATATCACCTACAGTAGAAAATATATTGGCGGACCAGGATTGATGGGCAGCACCTCCGATACCGATCATGATAACCGGAAGCCAGGGGGAGATGGTTCCCAGTGGTTGGGCAAGTAGTACCAACAGAGGGAAGAAGGCGAAAATCAGCATAGCTCTCATGCGGGCTGCATACGGGTTTAGTCCCGTTTTATTAATGATAATCGTGGGAATCTTTCCACCATAGATGGACAGCATTGTAATTGCGTAAAGAGTGAAAATCAGTGCCCGACCCAATCCTTCGGAGGTTTTTATATCAAATTGAGTGCTCAGGTAGGAGGGTGTCCAGAAGAGGAAAAACCACCATACTCCATCCGTCATGAACTTGCCGAATGCAAAAGCCCAGGTTTGTTTATACATAAAACATTGCCGGAAAGTCATGCCTTTCTTTTCCTTATCTTCTTTTGCGGGTATTGTTCCGTTCTCCTGTTTGTCTTGTTCGATATATTCGAGTTCTGTTTTGTTTACGAATCTGCTTTTAGAAGGAGCTGTATACATGAATACCCAGAACCCCATCCATATGAAACCGAGGGCACCGATGATAACAAACGCCATTTCCCATCCCCAGGCTTTGGCCAGTAATGGAATGCTTAAAGGAGCAATCAGAGCGCCGATAGAGGCACCGGCATTGAAAATGGAAGTGGCATACGCCCGATCCTTTTTCGGGAAATATTCGGCCGTTACTTTAATGGCAGCCGGAAAGTTACCCGCTTCACCAAGTGCCAGGATGCAGCGTGCAACCAGAAAACAATACATGCTTATAGTGGCGAGTATTACCACTACATCGCCTGTGGCCGCTATCAGTTCGGCTGCACTATGCATACCTACATACTCTTCGGTCACAACTCCACAAAATGCATGCAGGCAGGCACCTACCGACCATACACCGATAGCCCAGAGATAGCCTTTCTTAGTACCCATCCAGTCGATAAACCGACCGGCAAAAAGCATACAAATGGCATATACAATGGAAAACACAGAAGTTATAATGCCGTAATGTGATTCGTCCCAATGAAACTCGGGCTTGATAAATTCATCCCAGGTCAACGATAGCACCTGGCGGTCGAGGTAGTTTATTGTTGTCGCGAAAAATAACATGGCGCAAATTGTCCATCTGTAGTTTGTCATTTTCCCCACAGTGTTTTGGAGTGTATTCATACTATTTGATTTAAAATTTTCCGGTTTTGTTTCGGAGCCAAAAATACGCATTATTTGATGTTATCCAATGATATTGGCTACTTATTTTCATACTTTCAGAGATTATTTTATGATATATTCATAAAAAGGAAGAATAAATACGTTATCGAACACAATAAATGTTGTTTTCGCACACGGTTTGTCTTACTAAAAAATAGGAACTACGTTTGAATTGAAAATAGACCGGACTTACTTTCTTGGGATGCGTTAGAGTACTTCCAATACGAAATAGACTTTAATGAAGCTTGAAATGTAAATAATATATGAAAACTTCAGGGTGCTGATTCCGGATTCGGTCCGGATTGTGGTATAGGCAGAGGATGTGCGGTTCGATTTTTATGTTTTTCCTTTTATTTTGTATTTCAAGATAGAAATTTTATCTTTGCCTTAATTGAGACAAAACATAATTAAAATAAAATGAAAAACAACCGATTGATCATTACCCTTATTGCCTTGTTTATTTTAGGGTTTGGGCTGAACGCCCAAACGGCTCCTACTGAGGAAACGGCTGCTCAGAAAGAGAAAAGAATGGAATGGTTCTCCCAGGCCAAGTTAGGAATCTTTATTCATTGGGGAATCTATGCTGTGAACGGAGTATCTGAGAGCTGGTCATTTTTCAACAATTACCTTCCTTATGAAGAGTACATGGCTCAGGAGAAAGGATTTACGGCATCGGCCTACAATCCTCAGGAATGGGTGAAACTGATTAAGGAAAGTGGTGCGCGTTACACCGTCATCACTACCAAGCATCATGATGGTGTAGCTCTTTGGGATACGAAGGTGGGTGACTTGAGTACCGTGAAAAGCACTCCTGCCGGGCGCGACCTGATTGCTCCTTTTGTGAAGGAGGTGCGCAAACAAGGATTAAAACTTGGATTTTACTATTCTCTGCTTGACTGGTCGCATCCCGATTATCCTAATAAAACCCGCACGGAAGTACGTTACAAAAACGATCCGGATCGTTGGGCTAAGTTTGTTAACTTCAATTTCGGACAGCTTTCTGAACTGAATAAAACCTGGAAGCCCGATCTTTATTGGTTCGACGGAGACTGGGAACAAACCGCTGAAGCCTGGGATTCGAAAGGGATCATCAATTTGCTGCGTTCCACTAATCCGAATGTTATAGTAAACTCCCGTATTCAGGGATATGGTGATTATGCCACACCCGAGCAAGGAGTTCCTGTGGTTCGCCCTGCAGATAAATATTGGGAACTTTGCATGACCATGAACGATTCGTAGGGCTATCAACATGCTGATACCAATTATAAAACTCCGTTCATGCTGCTGCGTACTTTTGTCGATTGCCTCAGCATGGGTGGTAATCTGCTTCTGGATATAGGACCGAAAGAAGATGGAACTATTCCTGCTGAACAGATTGCTGTTCTGAAAGAGTTCGGACGTTGGACGAAGAAGCATAAGGAAGCTATCTACGAGACGCGTGCCGGTATTCCATGTGAGCATTTTCAAGGGTATACCACACTGAATAAAGCAGGCGATATTCTTTACCTTTACTTACCTTATAAGCCAAACGGCCCGATTGAGGTGAAAGGGCTTGTCAATAAGGTGAACCGTGTATGGGTAGTGGGCAACGGAGCTATGTTGCCATACAAGGTTTATAACAAGAACTATTGGAGTGAGGTGCCGGGAAACCTCTATATCGATATTCCCGAACGTGTGCAGGATGAACAGATCACTGTGATTGCTGTGTTACTCGATGGTCCTATCAAGCTTTATCGTGGAGTGGGGCAAGTGATTGAAAGTAATTAAAAAATAAACCTTTATGAATTTCAGATTAACTTCTTTATTCGTTTTTCTATTCCTTTCTGTTCAGCTTTGGGCGGGAGGACATAAGAACCTGCCTGCCAAAGGCGACCTTCACGTTCCAGTATTTGAAAATGTGAATGTACGTTTCTCTCCTGATACGTATCCTAATAATTATAACGGGGCGGATGAGTCAGGTGTATACCATCTGGTCAATGGGCGTATCATCCTGAAGAAGATAACTCTTCCTGCATACAAACGAAATGTGTCGGTGAACCTAAAGATTACCCTTGCTTCCAACGGTGATCGCTGGGATAAGTCGGGTTCTTGTTTTGTGTTGCCCAAGTCATCAGCTGTCAATCTGCTGACAATCGCTCGTGATGGTGCGAAGTTTCCTCCGGTAGATAGCTTGAAGCTGGAAAAAATGGTAGGTATCGTTTCCGGAAAAGACTATTTGCCTACAGTAGAGTTGATGCGTTTTATGACTCCATTCGGTGTGGGGTACTATAGTAATAACAATGATTCACTGAGCAGCAAACGCCGTCCGGTTTATATCCCCAAGTGGGAAAGCAATGTTACCTGGCAACAAGATATTACCGATCTTTATCCTTTGCTTGAAGGAGAGGCTTATGTCGGTATTTATATTGATACCTGGACTTCTGAAGGTTATCTGGTAAGTGCGGATATTGACGTGAAAGAAAGTCGCCTTACTTGTGACGCTCTTCCGAAACGCCATGTAGAACCGTTGATGAATACCGTTTATTATATGGGACAGAGCTATCCTGATATTTTTGCCCGTCGGGATGTATCTACTGATTTTACAGTTCCCAAAGGAGCAAAAAATATCCGTCTTAAATATATAGTGACCGGACATGGTGGCCATAGCGGTGGGGACGAATTTGTGCAAAAGCGTAACATTATTTCTGTTGATGGGAAAGAGGTGCTCAACTTTGTTCCTTGGCGTGATGATTGTGCTTCTTTCCGGCGTTTCAATCCGGCGACCGGTGTTTGGCTGATCAAACGTTTGGCATCTTATATCGGTGAAAAGGGGTATACAGAGAAAGAAGTGGAAGAGCCGCTGGCTTCTTCGGATCTTTCCCGTTCCAATTGGTGTCCCGGTTCGGACGTTGTGCCCGAAGAGGCAATTATTGGTACGCTTACTCCCGGCAAGCACACTTTTACGGTCAGTATTCCTGAGGCTCAGGTTGTAGATGGGAATAAACTGAACCATTGGCTGGTTTCAGCTTATCTGGTATGGGAGGAATGATTGCGTTAGGGTTCATCCCGTAAGTGTATAATTCTATACTGCTTTGAATTTGATTCACCACAGAGGACACGGAGGACACAGAGAATATTTTCTTTAATATACTAAGCAAGAAATTAAAACTCTGTGTCCTCCGTGTCCTCTGTGGTGATTTCTGTCGATAGGATATAAAAAAAGCCTCTTCTCACGAAGCGGCTTTTTGGGTTTACTTTCTTTTTATGCTTTAGCTCAAAAAGAAAGCAAACTTTAAGATGAAAAAAAGGGAAGTCTCACGACTTCCACAATTCTTCTAACCTTAAATCTAAATCTCTATGAAAAAAACGTAGTGCAAATATAGCGGTTTGCGATATACTGAGGTGTTAACGAAGTTCAGAAAGAAAGAATAAAAGCTAAGGACTGCAAAATTAAGATAATGCCTCTCGCTGTTTTATTAATTTTATCAAACTGTCATAAATTGGATTCTGTTCAAGCAGTCGGGGCACTCCTGTAATGAACATTTGCTTGCGTGCGCGGGTCAGCGCGACATTTAGTTTCCGGTCTATAAGGACTCCATTTTCTTCTGTCAGATTAGAGAGGAAGCGAAGTTGGTAGGGGTAGTTTACACAAAATGAATAGATGATGACATCTCGTTCGCTTCCCTGAAAACGTTCTACGGTATCTACCAGAATTGAGTTCAGTTCCGGGATTCCCAACATGGCAATTTCTTTTTTAATCAAAGCGATCTGGCTTCGGTAAGGGGTAATGATCCCTAAGGTGCGTGTACTTTCAAAAGTCCCGGCATATTGCCGGTAAATGTCTGCTGCAAGCCGGGCTGTGATACACGCTTCCGAGTGGTTGACTTTTGCCGAAGCTCCTTGTGGTTCTGCTTCTGAAGGAAGGAAGACTATTCTTGACATTCCTTCTATGGTTTCAACCTGATGGGGAAGTCCCACCGGGATCAACCGCCCTTCGTAAAAAGCACGGTTGGCAAAAAGGGCCACTTCGGGGTGCATCCGTCCCTGCTTGCAAAGCATATCGAAGGAGCGATGTCCTTTGGGTGATGAAGAGGAAACAGAAGGGAGAAGATCGGTTGATGATGTACGTGCGGTACGGTAGAGGCGCTCAAAGAGAGAATCTTTGAGGCTTTTCAGTCCGATGGCACGTAGCTCCTCATCATAAATCTCCGATTGTCCGGTATTTTGCAATACGACAGCAGGTAGCTGCTTATGGTCACCGATCAGAATAAATTTGCCAATGGCATTTTCTCCATCTTCACTGCGGGCACAGAGGATGCCCAACAGTTGAGGCTCCAGAATTTGAGTGGCTTCATCCACGATGGCTACATCGAACTTTTTCAGGCGAAAGAGTTCGGGCTTACCGGAAATGGAGGCCACTGTCCCTACAAAGATACGGCAGTGACTGATGCGCTCGGTTACTTCGGACCGGCGGAAGCAGTGTGATAGTTCATTTTCAATCAAGTGGTCGCGATAGGCTTCATCACATGAAAGTTCGCTGCCCACACGGATAAAATCGACTTTCGGGTGGATAGACGAAAGGGCTTTGCAGATTTCATCTACAGCCCGGTTAGTATATGAAAGGAGAAGTATTTGCGCCTGTTCTTCCCTATGAAAGGTTTCTACCATTTTCTTCAGGGCACACGAAGTTTTGCCGGTTCCCGGAGGACCTACCAGTAAGAAATAGTCTTTGGCAGCCTGTGCTTTCAGAGTCACCCGGGAGAAGTCATCGGTGGCGGAAAGAATGTGTCCGTCCAGTCCGGAGTCAAACTCGGGCGGACGTTGTCCCAACAATAGATCACGCCGTTCCTTTGTTGCCGAAGCAAAAGCTGACAGTCCCTGATACATGCTCCGGAAAGTGGTATCCATGGTATCGTGTTCGATTGCGTAAAGGCTGTCCGGAGGAAGTACGGAACTGTTTCGCTGAGTGGAGCGCAGGCGGATACCTATCTCTTCTTCTGTGATGAATTCGATATTGCCTTTGAATACCATTTTGTTAGTAGCGTTATCCTCATCTCCGTTACGCTCGTAGAGAACAATGGCATCTCCCTGGCGGAAATTAGGCAGGGCTTGTGGCTCGTTTTTTTCCGGAGATGTTTTCGTTTCTTCAGACGAAGGTTCGTTCTTCTTTTGTGAAAGAAGAATATGTGCTTTATGTTTGTCCGCTGCATGGTTTTCTTTGATGTGCAGGTCATAAAGAATTTCCCCGGCTTCGCATTTCTCTGCCAAAGTGGAGAGCCACAAGGCAGCTGCACCGGTGCGGCCTTCATAATCGACATCTCCGGATTTGGAAGTGTATAACTCCTTGGTTATGAAATTATAGAGTACGAAGAAGTACGACCGTTCCAACGAGGTGAGTGAACCCAGTTTCTGCGATAGGTTATCGATGGAAGGGCGGAGATATTGTTCCCAGAAACGGCCGGATAATCCTCGTTCATTAAGTACGTCGGACTGTATGGCCTGGAGTTTTAAAGCAGTATACTCCACGCTGTTTCGTAGCTGGATTCCGTATTCATCGGATACGATCCGGTTGCGCAGATTGATGACGCGGCGTACCATTGCCCACGACGGACGTGCCGGATAGAGTAAGGGATAGCGTGTATAGAGTAGGTAAGCCTTTACCCGGTGATGATCCATCCCCATCGAATATTGCAGCACTGCCTGGTAAAGCAGCATCTGTACTTTATTGTTTTCTTTCGGTTCTACTTTGTTGCGGATAGAGTATTCGTCTGCTTTTCCGGATTTCATTTCGATGAAGGACGACATGTCCCGTTGCATATAATCCAGTCGTCCTTGCAGACCGAGTGCTTCACAGATGTAAGAAGGTTCAAGCACAGCGTCCCTCTTGTCCAATTCGTAACCCGGAGCATGGAAAGTGTCGTTTACCACTTCCCGGATATGTTCGAAGTGTAGTTTGCAATCGTCAAAGAACTGACGCTCTTTCTCCTTATCGCGTAAGTCGGCACAGGCTGCCAGCTCAATCGGGTAACGGCGGAAAGCTTTCTGCATACATTCTCTATAGTCCGGTTCCTCTTCAGCATGAATCCATTCGTCAAGAAAAAGGTTGGCAATGTTTCCCAGAAGTAGCGGACGGGCGTTCTCAATGGGCTGGAGGCGTGCCAATATATAGTTGGCAGGATGATGTCCGTAATCGCGGAAGCATTCGGCTAACGAACTGATATCGATCAGATAGTCCGGTTCAAGTACAATGAACGAAGGGGTCAGAATGCCGGCTTCGTCAATAGCTACGTCGAGCAGATTGAGTTGGGCATGGTGCCATAGAATTTCACAAGTCTGCGCAAATTCCTCGTTGATTTGAGGAACGTTATAGCGTACCCGGAGAAACTCATCGGCAAGCGCATCCACCGGAATAACATAAAGATACTGTTCGTCTGCATATTGATAGCATACACGCATTCGTTTTACCTGTTTCTTAGCCGGAGGAGCCACGATATAAGTTGCATCGGTACGAGGCAGTAGGCGATAGAGCGTACTGGGAATCTCAATTTCATAAAGTTTGCGTATAAAGAAAGCAAGTGTCTTGATATCTCGCAGCAGTTTTTCGCGTACCGGTTCTTCCTTGCGGTTAAGAATGGCATTCGAGGTCAGCCGGAAAGTGTGCAGCCGGTTTTGTTCGACAACCGTCAGGCCGGCTCGTGCGGATACGAAACTGATGCGTGCTGAGAGGTCAGTCATCTGAAGGCTTTCATCCTGCATTTGCGCCCGGCACAATCGTTCAAGCAGGTCACGTAACTGTTTGTAAGCCATTGCCAGATTGTCGTTTGTGGTCTGGCAAGCTGCAAGCAGGATCTCAAAAGATTCGTTCACTTCATTTTCCATACAGCAAAAATACATGATAATTCCCGGAATTTCATGCGGATGGACAAAAATGTAGATGGAAACACCTGATGATGGTTGGCAATAAAACGTAGAGCTCTATGAACTGGCCGCTTTTTTGTCTTTAATCATCAATATACTCATTTCATAGAGCAAATAGAGCGGGATGGCGACAACACTGAGTGTGAAAGGGTCGCCGGTAGGAGTGATTACAGCTGCGGCAATTACAATTACAACGATGGCATGCCTCCTGTATTTCCGAAGGAACGATTTGTTGACCAACCCTAACAGAGAGAGTAACCATGTCAATAGCGGAAGTTCAAAAGCCAATCCCATACATAATACCAACATCATAAAGTTGTCAATATAGGAATTCAGAGAAATCTGGTTTTCGATTTCAGCACTGAGTTGGTAAGTGGATAAGAAGCGTAGAGTGAGAGGATAGACCATGAAGTAGCCCAGCAGGACTCCGATAAAGAACATAACCGTACCGATGGTAAGTGCTTTTTGCACTCCTTTTCGTTCGTTGGGATATAAAGCGGGACTGATAAAACGCCAGATTTCAAAGAACAGATAGGGCATAGCAGTGACCACCGACATCCAGAAAGCAGTGGACATATGAATGAAGAAGGGGGCAGCCAGGTTGATATTGACCAATTTGACTTTAAAGTCTTGGGTAAAGAATTCGTCTGTCAGATTGAATGTACGCCCTATTTCGCGGAGAAGGTCATAAAAGATAAAATTGTTATGGCAGGGTGCCAGAATCACAGAGTCGAACAGATAAGGCATGGCTATGAAGTATCCCACAGCCAGTACAAACCAAACGGCAATCATCCGAAAAAGTACCCGGCGCAGTTCGTCCAGGTGGTCCCAAAAAGTCAGCTCTTTGTTTTCTGCCATTATGCAAAGATAAAGATGGAGAGAGCAAAAGAATTATTTATCTTTCTTCTCCGTATCTGAAGGTTCGTCTATTTCGTTCTTAGCTTTGTTTATCTCTTCTTTGGCTTCATTTACGCCTTCTTTAAAACTTTTCACTCCTTTGCCGAGACCTCGCATCAGTTCGGGAATTTTTTTTCCGCCAAAGAGCAGGAGAATAACCAGCAAAATGATAATCCATTCGGAGCCGCTGGGCATAAATCCCAATAATAACAGGTTTGTCATAACATCATTGTATTAGTTTGTGCAAAGATAGATTTTTTTGAATGAAAATAGAAGGAGCGGAATCATAAAAGCGAAAACGGAAGCGATAAAAACGAAAAGAGGGGCTATGTCAAAACTTGCCATAAGGACACATAGTAGCGCAGAATAAATTTTAAATCATAGATTATCAATATGAATATTCTGTGCTACTCTGTATCCTCTGTGGTGGAAAGACTTTCAATGCGCCCCCTGATGGTTTATCCCTTTTTAATTACCGGATTCCGGGGACTTGTGGTGTCCAGAGGAATCCGTGGAAGAGTTTAATCCTGATAATATACCCTCTTTACCCGGGTTGAGATACCTGTCAGTACCTCGTAAGGAATGGTGTCAAGGGTATCCGAAAGAACGGTAATGGGCAGCTCGTCACCGAAAATCACGGCTTGGTCACCTTCTCTGCAATCGATATCCGTCACATCTATCATACATACATCCATGCAGATATTACCCACATATGGAGCTTTTTTACCATTGACGAGGCAATAACCGTGCCCGCATCCCAGATGGCGGTTCAGACCGTCAGCATATCCGATGGGGATTGCAGCGATGCGCGAAGGACGAACCAGATGTCCTTTGCGGCTATATCCTACCGTATCTTCCTCCGCTACATCACGTATCTGGAGAATGGTTGTTTTCAGTGTACTTACGTTGTTGATGACTGAATTGTCAATGGGGCTGATACCATACAATCCGATGCCCAGCCGCACCATATCGAATTGTGCTCCGGGAAAACGTTCGATACCCGCCGTATTGCAGATATGACGCAGTATCTTATGTGGAAATGCTTCTTGCAGCTCAGTCGACATATGTTCGTATCGTTCGATTTGCTGACGGGTGAATGCGTCGAATTGGGGCGAATCGCTTCCCACGAAATGTGAGAAGACCGAACGGGGTATCACGGCATTCTGATTCTTCAGCCGGCGAATCAGTTGCGGGATATCTTTTTCTTCGAATCCGAGCCGGTGCATGCCCGTATCCAGTTTTACGTGGATCGGGAAGTTGGTGATGCCTTCTTTTTCTGCAGCTTTAATCAGTGCGTCGAGCAGGTGGAAGTTATATACTTCCGGTTCCAGTTTATAGTCGAACATGGTTTTGAACGCTGTCAGTTCCGGGTCCATGATAATGATGGAAGCTGTGATACCGGCTTTGCGGAGATCGGAACCTTCGTCGGCTACTGCTACTGCCAGATAGTCGGCGTGATGTTCCTGAAGGGTTTTGGCTATTTCGTATGAACCGGCTCCATATGCCGATGCTTTCACCATGCATACCATTTTGGTTTCCGGTTTGAGCATCGAACGATAATGATTCAGATTGGCTACCATTGCACCCAGATTGACTTCCAGGATGGTTTCGTGCACTTTCAGTTCCAGTTCCTCCGATACGAGGTCGAAACTGAAGTTGCGGGAACCCTTTATCAGGATGATTTCATTTTTGAGTTTCTTTATGACATCTGATGCTAAAAGTGCCTTTGTGTCGGGAAAGAAATATTTCTCTATATCAAACTTCGATGCACACGAGGAGATTTCAGCTCCTACGCCGATAATCTTTTCGATGCCCCGGCTATGAACCAGTTGTGCTACTTTGCGATAGAGCGTTGTGGTGCTTTGCCCGGTCTCCAGAATGTCTGAGAGAATTAGAGTACGTTTCAAACCTTTTGATTGTGAACGGCGGTAAAGGAAGTCGAGAGCAATATCCAGTGAAGCAAGATCTGAGTTGTAGCTGTCATTGATCAGGATGCAGTTGTTCTTGCCGTCTTTTACTTCCAGGCGCATGGCTACGGGTTCAAGACGTGCCATACGTTCGGTGATTTGGTCGGCGGGTACCATCAGGTACAGGCATGCGGCCAGACAATTCAGGGAGTTCTCTATGGAAGCATCATCGATAAAGGGGATGCAGAATGTATTGTCCATCTCCAGATAGCGATAGGAGATGACGGTATGGTCTTCTCTCTTCTCCACCCTGCTGATGTAGAGCGGACGCTCGATGTCCTTCATGCTCCATGCGATTTCACGGGCGGTCAGCATCGACTTTCCGACACAATTGCTTATCATTTCGTTGTCACCATTGTAAATGACGACGTCGCAGTCTTTAAACAAACTCAGTTTCTCCATGCACTTCTCCTGCAATGAAAAGAAATTTTCCTGGTGTGCCCCGCCAATGTTAGTCAGGATACCGATAGTCGGTTTGATCATATTCTGTAATGGACGCATTTCTCCCATTTCCGAAATACCGGCTTCAAAGATACCTAATTCGGACTCTTCGTTCATCTGCCAGACGGACAGCGGTACGCCGATCTGTGAATTGTAGCTGCGTGGCGAACGTACGATTACCCGGTCGGGACTGAGCAGTTGGTGCAGCCATTCTTTGACGATGGTTTTTCCATTGCTGCCCGTGATGCCGATTACAGGTATCTGGAAAGAGCCGCGATGTTGTTCGGACAGTTTCTGAAGTGCCTTTAAAGTATTGGGGACAATAAGGAAATTGCATTCCTGAGCCATTGTCACTTTCAGCTGTTCACTATCCATGGTGAGCCCCTTGAAATCCTCGCTTGTTACTACAAAGTTGCGGACTCCCCGTTCATAGAGATCAGGGATATAGCGTGCGCCGTTATTCCTTTTGGTAGGAATGGCAAAAAAGAGGGTCTCTTCCGGAAAGCATAACGAACGGCTGTCTGTCAGTAGCCAGTCGATGGTAGCAGGCTTGTTTCCCAGACGCCGTGCACCTATTTTTTCAACGATTGATTCAATTGTATATGACATAATAATAAAGCATTGGCATATTTGCACATTTATCGAAGCGCCAGTCGGCACATGTTTGTTTCTTTTTCGAAATCTAAGTACGGGTATTTTTCGTTAAGTCGTTCTATTTTTAACACAATTTGTCCTAAAAATCTTTTATACTCTTCTGACTCGGGATGGAAAGGTTTATGTGCAATGGCTTTCCGTATGGTTGCGCACTCCTTAATCAGTGCTTGCGTTTCGGGACGGAAAAATGTTTCCGAGAAGCGTTCCCAGAGGTAATTGACGGCCAATGACGACGGATGTACCATGTCATCTGCGTAGAAACGGTAATCCCGGAGCTCGTCCAATATTATTTCGTAAGAAGGGAAGTAAAAAGTGGCTTGTGGGTAACGTTGCATCAGCCGGTCGATGGCAAGGAGCAATACACTTTTGCTGAGTTGATTGGCGTGCATTCCGTCGCGTACGTGACGGATGGGGCTGACTGTGAACAATATTTTGATCTTTGGATTCAGTGAAATCAGTTCGTCCAGTAACTGGATATAGTCTTCTGTTATCTCATCGGTCTCCAGACGACGGCGTACGAAATCCTTTTCAGGCAATTTGTGACAATTGGCTACTACCTTCCCCGTCTTTTTTTGTTCATATACGTATGCGGTGCCGAAGGTCAGCATGAGCCAGTCAAGTTGTTTCAGTTCTTTGTGTGCTTGCTCCAGGCGGACCCGTATGTTCCGTACAACTTCTTCTGGAGTGGCTGCGGAGAAAGAGCCGTGATGCATTGGACTGTGCCAGTACTCACGATACGAGAAAAGGTCGGATTCTTCATACAGCCTTTTACGAATGATTTCACGCAAGGCCATTGAGATGGACAATGGGTTGTATAGGATACCGAAAGGATTGATATCTACTTGGAACTTATTTTCAGCAAGTAAGGTTCCGATGTTTTCTGCAAAACAGGAACCCATTATCAGCAGTCGCTGTGCATGGTGGATGGGGATGAATCCAGATGGAATTTCTACCGGAGTATTCAGGTTCATAATCAAGTAATTCTATAACAGAGGTACAAAGGTACATGATAATTTCGGTTCATCCGGCAAATGTGTGGTTTTTCTCATGCATTGCCAAAATCTGGTTTATCCGAAGAACGCATTGTCGTCTTGACGCTAACTCCAAGTGTGGACATCCGTAACCTTGAATGCCGGTTCCGTTTACCAGCCGGGGTAAATGCTTTTACATGCCGCGGTAAATGGCTTTACATGCTGAGGTAAACGCTTTTACATGCCTGGGTAAATGGCTTTACATCGGGAGCGAAATTCAGGTAAATATAATCTTTTGATTATCAATTCCATTTAAATGCTGGTTCAGTTACGCATTTATCGGGTAACCCTTTAGTTTTAATTAACTGCTAAAATTAGTTTTTGAACTAAATCTTTTCGTTATTTGCATGCAAAAGAAGAAAAGTTATGAAAGGATTAACAGCAAAAGAAGAGGAAATTATGGGATTTTTCTGGGAGAAAGGTCCTTTGTTTGTGAAAGAAATGTTAGCATTCTATGATGAGCCGAAGCCACATTTTAATACATTGTCTACTATTGTGCGTGGACTGGAAGAGAAAGGTTTTCTGGCACACCATACTTATGGCAATACTTACCAGTATTATGCGGTTGTCAGTGAGTCCGACTTCAGTAAACGTACGTTGAAGAGTGTGATTAGTAAATATTTCAATAATTCATATCTCAGTGCCGTTTCGTCACTGGTGAAGGAAGAAGATATTTCACTCGATGATCTCAAAAAACTGATTCAGGAGGTGGAGCAGGGAAATGATGAGTAAAATGAAGTTGGAACCGTATCTTAAATAATGAATATATGGGAGTCTTTTTTGTCTATATACTGAAGTCATCTGCTTGTTTGGCGGGTTTTTATCTGTTTTATCGTTTACTGCTGAGTAAGGAGACGTTCCACCGGTTTAACCGAATTGCTCTGTTGGCTCTTTTGTTGCTGTCACTGCTGCTGCCTCTGATTCAGTTGACTACTACCCAACAGACGGAAATGCATCAGACGATGCTTACTATCGAACAGTTATTGATGATGGCAGATATGCCGGCATCTGAGGTGACACAGGCAGAAGGGACATCTGTATCGGGTATTCAGATCATTTTGATAATCTATTTATCAGGTATTCTTTTTTTTGTGTGCCGTCATCTTTATTCCCTGATCCGTTTGCTGGCATTATTGAGGTCGGGCAAGAAAGAAAGGATGGGAAATGGAATAACTTTAGTGGTTCATCAGTGCAAAATTTCTCCTTTTAGCTGGATGAAATACATTGTTATTTCTGAGAAAGATTTAGAAGAAGACGGTAGAGAAATACTAATCCATGAAACGGCTCATATCTGTAACCGGCATTCTGTCGATTTGCTGATTGCGGACATTTGTATTTTCTTTCAATGGTTTAATCCGGCTTCCTGGCTGTTGAAGCAGGAACTGCAGAATATACATGAATACGAGGCTGATGAAACGGTGATAAGGGAGGGTGTCAATGCTAAGCAATATCAGTTATTACTGATAAAGAAAGCTGTTGGCACAAGGCTCTACTCTATGGCCAACAGCTTTAATCACAGTAAACTTAAAAAACGTATCACTATGATGTTAAAAGAAAAATCAAATCCCTGGGCACGATTGAAGTATTTGTATGTACTTCCTTTGGCCGCCATTGCTGTGACTGCATTTGCACGTCCGGAAATCTCCGGTAAGATGGAAGAGATTTCTGCCGTCAAAGTTAATGATTTAAAGCAGATAGTGGAGAAAAAAGTACCGGAAAAAACGATCGAGGTAGCAGTGGACACGGTGAAAAAGAATGCTCTGGAGAAGGTGGTCATTGAAGTGTCACAGTTGGATACAGTATCAATTTCAAGTAAAGTTACTATCTCGGATGGATTGAAAAGAAATGGATTGTCTCCGTTTGTAACCCGACGGGTCGATTTTCAGCCCCAACCGTTGATAATGGTGGATGGAAAAGAGATAACCGGCGAACAAATGGAGGCGATCAATCCGGATATGATTGAGTCCATCAGTGTGCTGAAAGATAAAGAGTCGGTAAGGATCTATGGAGATAAAGCCGAACATGGTGTTATTTTGATTACGTTGAAAGGAGAAAATGCGAATGATTTAAATAAACTTTCTTTTTCTACCATGAACTCGGATGAACTGGTAAAAGTAACAGGAACGGTCAAGGATCATTTGAATAACCCGATAGTGGGGGCATC
>ENA-ORUL01000629-ORUL01000629.1-human-gut-metagenome-genome-assembly--contig:-NODE-629-length-29403-cov-13.451615_pt1 | contig 29403 bp, 17 predicted proteins | sample MGYA00242084_ERZ509219 | MGnify/ENA primary metagenome ERZ509219 (study PRJEB26280, sample SAMEA2338792) | human gut metagenome | biome: human gut; feature: human-associated habitat; material: faeces...
CGTGGGCGATCGTCGCCGACTCCTTCATCACGTCGCCCAGGTTGCCCGTGAGGCTGAGGCGCCCCTTGCCGGGCGTCAGGCACGACTCGATATAGAGGATATCGCCGCCGACCTCGGTCCATGCCAGGCCCGTCACGACACCCGTCATGCCGCCCACCTCATACTCTTCGCGGAGGAACTTGGGCATGCCGAGGATCTTCTCGACCTCCTTCTCGGAGACCTCGGGCGTGAAGGCCTCGTCGAAGGCGATCTGCTTGGCCCGGGCCCGGGCGATCTTGGCCAGGTGCTTGTCGAGCGAGCGGACACCCGCCTCGCGCGTATAGGAGGCGATGACATGCTCGACCACGGCCGGCGTCATCGTCAGTTCGTGTTCCTTGATGCCGTGCGCCTCGCGCTGCTTGGGCAGCAGGTGGTCCAGCGCGATGCGGACCTTCTCCTCCACGAGGTAGCCCGGGATGTTGATCATCTCCATACGGTCGCGCAGCGCCGGGGCGATGTTGCCCACGTTGTTGGCCGTAGCGATGAAGAGCACCTTCGACAGATCGTACTCCATGTCGATGTAGTTGTCGTGGAAGGTGGTGTTCTGTTCCGGGTCGAGCACCTCGAGCAGGGCGCTCGACGGGTCGCCGTGGTTCGAGACCGTCACCTTGTCCACCTCGTCGAGGATGATGACCGGATTGGACGACCCGCAGCGCTTGATGGTCTGGATGATCCGGCCCGGCATGGCACCGATGTAGGTGCGGCGGTGTCCGCGGATCTCCGACTCGTCGTGCAGGCCGCCCAGCGAGATGCGGCCGAACTTGCGGCCCAGGGCTGCGGCCACCGACTTGCCCAGCGAGGTCTTGCCCACGCCCGGAGGGCCGTAGAGGCAGAGGATCGGGGACTTCAGGTCACCCTTGAGCTTGATGACGGCCAGGTGTTCGAGGATGCGCTCCTTGACCTCCTCGAGCCCGAAATGGTCGTGGTCCAGCTGCTCGCGGGCACACTTCAGGTCGAGATTGTCCTTGGTCACGTCGTTCCACGGCAGTTCGAGCAGCAGCTGCAGGTAGGTCATCTGCACGGAGTACTCCGCCACGGCCGGGTTGAGCCGTTCGACCTTCTGCAACTCCTTCTCGAAGGTCTCGCCCACCTCCTTGGGCCAGTTCTTCTTCTTGGCCTCCTCGCGCATGCGCTCGATGTCGGCATCGGCGCCGTCGCCCAGTTCGTCCTGGATCGTGCGCATCTGCTGCTGGAGGTAGTAGTCGCGCTGCTGCTTGTCGATCTCCTGCTTGACCCGCTCCTGAATCTGGCTCTTGAGCTCGGCCAGCTGCTGCTCGCGGATCAGGATCTCGAGCAGCTTGCGGGCCCGCGACAGCAGGCCGGGAGCCTCGAGCAGCGCCTGACGGTCCTCGTCCGTGAGCTCCATGTTCGAGCAGATGAAGTTGATGATGCCGCGTTTCGAGTCGATGTTCTTGATGGCAAAGGCCGCCTCCTTGGGCATCGACGGCGAGACATTGATGATGTTGAGCGCCACGTCGCGGATCGAGTCCACGAGGGCCTCGAACTCGATGCTCTTCACGTCGGGCGTCGAGTCGCGGAGCGCCGTCACGCGGGCCTTGAAATAGGGTTCCGTGGCGATGTATTCGGTGATCTCGATCTTCTCCAGACCGTTGAGGATCACCGTCAGGTTGCCGTTCGGCATCTCGAGGATCTTGATGATGCGCGCCGCGGTTCCGATCTTGTACATGTCGTCCGGCGCAGGGTCTTCGACATCGCTCTCGCGCTGCAGGACGGCGCCCAGCATGCCCCCCTCGGCATTCACCGCGCGGACCAGGCTGATGCTCTTGTCGCGGCCCACGGTGATGGGCGTGATCGCCCCGGGAAAGAGCACCGACGAGCGCAGCGTGAGAATCGGAATGATCTCCGGCACCTCGACCTGCTCGATGGTCTCGTCACCTCCGGTAACGATCGGAATGACACGATGTTTGCCGTCCAGGAGCTCGGGCACGAGGTTCATGTCGTCTACTTCGATGGCTTCGATCTTATCTTTTTTATTCATAGTATTCGGATGATAACGTCGCAAAGGTAACGTTTTTTCATCTATTTTATTTTAACTTTGACAGATTGTTAATAACTTTGCCTCTTCGAAAACAAGCAAAACCTACATATCCCTATGCAACTCGCAGACAAATACGCGCCGCAGGAGATCGAATCCAAGTGGTACGACTACTGGGTCGATCGCGGACTTTTCCACTCGGAACCCGATGAACGCGAACCCTATACGATCGTCATCCCGCCCCCCAACGTGACCGGCATGCTCCACATGGGACACATGCTCAACAACACGCTGCAGGACGTGCTGGTGCGCCGGGCCCGCATGTCGGGCAAGAACGCCTGCTGGGTCCCGGGCATGGACCACGCGTCGATCGCCACCGAGGCCAAGGTCGTGGCCATGCTGCGCGAAAAGGGCATCGAGAAGTCGTCGCTCTCGCGTGAGGAGTTCCTCCGCTACGCCTGGGAGTGGAAGGAGAAATACGGCGGCGTGATCCTCAAGCAGCTGCGCAAGCTGGGCGCCTCGTGCGACTGGGACCGCACCTGCTTCACGATGGACGACGCCCGCACCGAAAGCGTGTTGCGCGTCTTCTGCGACCTCTACGACAAGGGCAAGATCTACCGCGGCGTGCGCATGGTGAACTGGGACCCCGCGGCACAGACCGCCCTCTCGGACGAGGAGGTCGTCTTCAAGGAGTCGCACGGCAAGCTCTACTACCTGCGCTACAAGGTCGAAGGCTCCGACCGCGTGATCGTCGTCGCCACGACGCGTCCCGAGACCATCCTGGGCGACACGGCGCTCTGCGTCAATCCCAACGACCCGCGCTACCAGGATCTCCCGGCCGACGCCCGCGTCATCGTGCCGCTCGTCGGCCGCTCGATCCCGGTCATCCGCGACGAGTATGTCGATATCGAGTTCGGTACGGGTGCGCTGAAGGTCACCCCGGCCCACGACGTGAACGACTACATGCTCGGCGAGAAGTACGGGCTGGAGACCATCGACATCTTCAACGACAACGGCACGATCAACGACAAGGTCGGCATGTACGTCGGCGAGGACCGCTTCGACGTGCGCCGCAAGATCGAGGGCGACCTGGCAGCCGCCGGGCTGCTCGAGAAGACCGAGGAGTACACGAACAACGTCGGCTACTCGGAGCGCACGGGCGTGGCCATTGAGCCGAAGCTCTCGATGCAGTGGTTCCTCTCGATGAAGGAGCTGGCCGAGCCGGCCACGAAGGCCGTCATGGAGGATGCCATCCGCTTCGTGCCCGAAAAATACAAGAACACCTACCGCTACTGGATGGAGAACATCAAGGACTGGTGCATCTCGCGCCAGCTCTGGTGGGGACAGCGCATCCCGGCCTGGTACCTGCCCAAGGGAGGTTTCGTCGTGGCCCCGACGCCCGAAGAGGCGCTCGCCAAGGCCCGCGCGAAGGCCGGCGACGAGTCGCTGCAGCTCTCGGACCTGCGTCAGGACGAGGATGTGCTCGACACGTGGTTCTCGTCGTGGCTGTGGCCCATCTCCGTATTCGACGGCATCCGCAATCCGCACAACCGCGAGATCGAGTACTACTACCCGACCAACGACCTGGTCACGGGCCCCGACATCATCTTCTTCTGGGTGGCCCGCATGATCATGGCCGGATACGAGTACCGCAACGACAAACCCTTCCGCAACGTCTACTTCACGGGCATCGTGCGCGACAAGATCGGCCGCAAGATGTCCAAGCAGCTGGGCAACTCGCCCGACCCGCTGGACCTGATCGCCCGCTACGGCGCCGACGGCGTGCGCATGGCGATGCTCATCAGCTCGTCGGCCGGCAACGACGTGATGTTCGACGAGGCGCTCTGCGAACAGGGACGCAACTTCGGCAACAAGATCTGGAACGCCTACCGTCTGGTGAACGGCTGGGCCGTGGATGCCGGCATCCCGCAGAGCGAGAACAACCGCCTCGCCGCAGCCTGGTTCGACCAGGCGCTGGGCCGCTCGCTGCGCCAGATCGCCGAGGAGTTCCGCTCATACCGCATCTCGGAGGCCTTCAAGGAGGCCTATCGCCTCTTCTGGGACGACTTCAGCGGCCTCTACCTCGAGATGGTGAAGCCGGCCTACGGGCAGCCCATCGACGCCGCGACGCTCGAGGCCACGAAGGGATACTTCGACGCCCTGATGCGCGTGCTGCACCCCTTCATGCCGTTCGTCACGGAGGAGATCTGGCAGGCGCTGGCACCCCGCGCCGAGGGAGCCTCGATCTGCGTGGCCCCGATGCCCGAGCCGTGCCAAGCCGACGAGACGCTGCTCGCCCGCTTCGAGCTGGCCAAAGAGGTGATCTCCTCGGTGCGCAACATCCGCAACCAGAAGAACCTTCCGCAGAAGGAGGCGCTCGCGCTCCACGTCATCGCCGACGAGAACTACCCGGCCGAATACGCCCCCGTGCTGCAGAAGATGGCCAACCTCTCGCAGATCGTCCCCGTCACGGAGAAGGACCCGACGGCCGCGGCTTTCCTGGTCAAGACGACGCAGTACTTCGTGCCGATGGCCGGACGCATCGACGCCGAAGCCGAGCGGGCCAAGTTGCAGCACGACCTCGAATACTACGAGGGTTTCCTCGCCTCGGTGATGAAGAAGCTCTCGAACGAGCGCTTCGTACAGTCGGCCCCCGAGAAGGTCGTAGCCAACGAGCGGGCCAAGCAGGCCGACGCCGAGGCGAAGATCGCCGCCCTGCGCGAACAGCTCGCCGCCCTGAAATAGGCCGTTCCGGCGGCGGAACGGCCGGTTCCGCCGTCAGGCATCCATCGAACCCCTCCCCGCAAAGGAGGGGTTCGAAGTACCGGCCTCATTACCCAACCGCATCATCGAGAAGCGCACAGTGCCACAGATCACGATCTACACCGACGGCTCGGCCCTCGGAAACCCCGGACCGGGCGGCTACGGAGCCGTCCTGCTCGCCGGCCCCCACCGCAAGGAGCTCGCACAGGGCTACCGCCTGACGACCAACAACCGCATGGAACTCACGGCCGTCTGCGTGGCCCTCGAAGCGCTCAAGTTCGAGGGGTCGGACGTCACCCTCTACTCCGACTCGAAATACGTCGTCGATGCAGTCACGAAGGGATGGGTCTTCGGCTGGGAGAAGAAGGGGTTTGCCGGGAAGAAGAACCCCGACCTCTGGCAGCGGTTCCTGCGCGTATACCGCCGCCACCGGGTCCGCTTCGTCTGGGTCAAGGGGCACGCCGAGACCGTGGAGAACAACCGCTGCGACACGCTGGCCGTGGCTGCGGCCAACGACCCGTCCCGCTGGATCGAGGACACGGGCTACAGGCCCGAAGCCTGACTGCGCTGTTCCGGAAGGCGGGCCGATTCTCCGAAATTTCACACTTATTTCGGTTTTCGGGTTATTATTCATATCTTTGCGCCGACAATTGGCGTAACCAAACCCCTCGCACGGAATGTTCAAAACCTACATGCGGCTGCTGGGCTTCGCCCGGCCGATCAAGAAATACGCGATCCCGTACGGCATCTACTCCCTGCTCTACGCGTTGTTCAACTCGCTGACGTTCATGCTGATCATCCCGATCCTGAACACGATGTTCGACGACGGCTTCTCGCCTGAATACGTGGAGAAACTGCCGCCCGTGGAGCTGAACCAGGAGTACCTGACCACGCTCTTCAACTACACCTACTCCCACCTGTTCGACACCTACGACCGCCAGAACGTACTGCTCCTGCTGGCTGCCGTCGCCATCATCATCAGCTTCCTGAGCAACCTGTTCCGCTACCTGGGTTCGTGGACCATCGAGAACATGCGCACCCGCACGCTCCAGAAGATGCGCAACGAGATGTTCTCGCGCGTGATGGACATGAACGTGGGCTACTTCAGCGACCAGCGAAAGGGCGACATCATCTCGAAGATCACCTCCGACGTCGGCGTCGTGCAGTTCTGCATCACCAATACGCTGCAGGTCTCGTTCCGCGAGCCATTCCTCATCGTCGGCTACATCGTCATGATGATCGCCATCTCGTGGGAGCTGGCCATCTTCTCGGTGCTCTTCCTGCCGCTCGTGGCCCTTCTGATCGGCAACATCGTCAAGCGGCTCCGCCACCCGGCCCGCACCAACCAGAAACGCATGGGCGAAATGGTCTCGACGCTCGACGAATCGCTCTCGGGCATCAAGGTCATCAAGAGCTACAACGCCACCGAATACATCAAGCAGAAATACTACGACATCAGCGCCGACCTGGCCCGTCTCACCCTCTCGATGGCCCGGCGCCAGCAACTGGCCTCGCCGATGAGCGAGTTCCTCGGCATCACGGCCGTAGGCGTCATCCTCGTTTTCGGCGGCACGCTCGTCTCGCGCGGCGCGCTCGACCCGGGCGGATTCATCGCCTTCGTGGCCATCTTCTCGCAGATCACGCGCCCCGTCCGCACGTTCATCGACCAGTTCGCCAACATCAACCAGGGCATCGCCGCCGGCGAGCGTATCTTCTCGATCATCGACACCAAACCCGAGATCGAGGACAAGCCCGACGCCCGTGAACTCAAGGGACTCAGGGACAAGATCGAGTTCCGCCACGTACACTTCTCCTACGACGGCACGCGCGAGGTGATCGACGACATCTCGTTCGAAATCCGCCGCGGCCAGACCGTCGCACTGGTGGGGCCCTCGGGCGGCGGGAAATCGACCCTGAGCGAACTGCTGCCGCGTTTCTACGACCCGACTTCGGGCGAGATCCTCATCGACGGCATCTCGCTGCGCGACTACACGCAGGAGAGCATACGCGCCCACATGAGCTTCGTGGCGCAGGATACGGTGCTCTTCAACGACACGATCGAGGGCAACATCGCCATGGGACGGCCTTCGGCCACGCACGAGGAGATCGTCGAGGCGGCCAAGGTGGCCAACGCCGACAGCTTCATTCGCGAATGCCCGGAGGGCTACGACACCAACATCGGCGACCGCGGCGTGAAGCTCTCGGGCGGACAGCGACAGCGTCTCTCGATCGCCCGAGCCGTGCTGAAAAACCCCGAGATCCTGATCCTCGACGAGGCCACCTCGGCCCTCGACACCGAGAGCGAAAAGCTCGTCCAGGACGCCCTGAACAACCTGCTCAAGGGCCGCACCTCGGTGGTCATCGCCCATCGCCTCTCGACGATTCACAATGCCGACAAGATCATCGTCGTGGACCACGGCCGCATCGCCGAAGAGGGCACGCACGCCGAACTGATGGCCCGCAACGGCATCTACGCCAAATTGATCGAAATGCAGTCGTTCGACTGATCCCGCCCCGACCGCAGCGCCGAGGCACACACCGCAGCCATCCCGCGACTTCGCGCCACCGGGCCGAGGATTCGCGGGATTGTTGCATCATTTCCAAAACTTTTTACTATCTTTGCGAGTTGTCAGAAAATCAGTAAAAACACCATACCGACATGAAGTTCAAGGAGTACAAAGGGCTCGACCTGGCAGGCCTCGCCACCGAGGTGCTGAACGAGTGGGACGCCCACGACACATTCCACAAAAGCATCTCGACCCGCGAAGGGCATCCGACCTTCGTCTTCTACGAAGGCCCCCCTTCGGCAAACGGCATGCCGGGCATCCACCACGTCATGGCCCGCACGATCAAGGACGTCTTCTGCCGCTACAAGACCCAGCAGGGATACCTCGTGCACCGCAAGGCCGGATGGGACACGCACGGACTCCCGGTGGAGCTGGGCGTCGAGAAGAAGCTCGGCATCACGAAGGAGGACATCGGGCGGAAGATCTCGATCGAGGAGTACAACCGCGCCTGCCGCGAGGCCGTCATGGAGTTCACGGGCATGTGGGAGGAGCTCACGCGCAAAATGGGATACTGGGTCAATATGGATGACCCCTACATCACCTACGACAACAAATACATCGAGACGCTGTGGTGGCTGCTCAAGCAGCTTTTCGACAAGGGGCTGCTCTACAAGGGCTACACCATCCAACCCTACTCGCCGGCCGCCGGTACGGGCCTTTCGACCCACGAACTGAACCAGCCGGGCTGCTACCGCGACGTGAAGGACACGACCGTCGTGGGCCAGTTCCGCATCACGGACCCCAAACCCGAGATGGAGGGCTGGGGTACCCCCTACTTCCTGGCATGGACCACCACGCCGTGGACCCTGCCGTCGAACACGGCGCTCTGCGTCGGCCCGAAGATCGACTACGTGGCCGTCCGCACCTGGAATGCCTACACAGGAGAGAAGATGACAGCTGTGCTGGCCAAGCCGCTGCTCTACGCCCATTTCAACAAGAAGGCCGAAGGTCTCGCCCTCGAGGAGTACAAGGCCGGCGACAAACTCGTTCCGTTCCAGGTTGTCGGCGAATACAAGGGAACCGACCTCGTAGGCATGCACTACGAGCAGCTGCTGCCGTGGGTGAAGCCCGTCGAGACGGATGCCGACGGCAACTGGCACGACGCCTCCGAGAAGGCCTTCCGGGTCATTCCGGGCGACTACGTCACCGTCGAGGACGGTACGGGTATCGTACACATCGCGCCGACGTTCGGTGCCGACGACGCCTTCGTGGCCCGCGCCGCAGGCATTCCCTCGCTCTTCATGATCAACCGCAAGGGCGAGACGCGCCCGATGGTGGACCTGCAGGGCAAGTTCTACCTGCTTGACGAACTCGACGAGCGTTTCGTCAGCGAGTGCGTCGATGTCGATCGCTACAGGGAATACGAGGGCCGCTGGGTGAAGAACGCCTACGACCCGCAGTTCACCGTGGACGGCCGGTACGACGAGAAGGCCGCCGCTGCGGCCGAGTCGCTCGACATCTACATCTGCATGAAGATGAAGGCCGCCTCGAAGGCTTTCAAGATCGAGAAGCACGTACACAACTACCCCCACTGCTGGCGCACGGACAAACCCGTGCTCTACTACCCGCTTGACTCGTGGTTTATCCGCACTACGGCGCTCAAGGAGCGGATGATCGAGCTCAACCGCACGATCCGCTGGAAACCCGAATCGACCGGTACGGGCCGCTTCGGCAAGTGGCTCGAGAACCTCAACGACTGGAACCTCTCGCGTTCGCGCTTCTGGGGCACGCCGCTGCCGATCTGGGCCACGGAGGACCGTTCGGAGCTCAAGTGCATCGGCTCGGTCGAAGAGCTCGTCGCCGAGATCGAGAAGTCGGTGGCCGCAGGCTTCATGAAGGAGAACCCCTACAGGAGTTTCAAGGTGGGCGACATGTCGAAGGAGAACTACTCGACCGCGCACATCGACCTGCACCGCCCCTATGTCGATTCGATCGTACTCGTCTCGTCGAAGGGCGAGCCGATGCGCCGCGAACCCGACCTGATCGACGTGTGGTTCGACTCGGGAGCCATGCCCTACGCCCAGGTGCACTACCCCTTCGAGCACAAGGAGGACTTCGCGGAGGTCTACCCCGCCGACTTCATCGCCGAGGGTGTGGACCAGACGCGCGGCTGGTTCTTCACGCTGCACGCCATCGCCACGATGCTATTCGATTCGGTGGCCTTCAAGAACATCATCTCGAACGGCCTGGTGCTCGACAAGAACGGCAACAAGATGTCGAAGCGTCTGGGTAATGCCGTCGATCCGTTCGAGGTGCTCGCCACCTACGGGCCCGACGCCACGCGCTGGTACATGATCTCCAACTCGCAGCCGTGGGACAACCTGAAGTTCGACCGCGACGGCGTGGACGAGGTGCGCCGCAAGTTCTTCGGTACGCTCTACAACACCTACTCGTTCTTCGCACTCTACGCCAACGTGGACGGATTCACCGGACGCGAGGCCGAGGTGCCGATGGAGCGGCGCCCGGAGATCGACCGCTGGATCATCTCGCTCCTGAACACGCTCGTCCGGGAGGTGACCGACTCGCTTGAGAACTACGACCCGACGCCGGCCGCACGCGCCATCCAGGAGTTCGTAGGCGAAAATCTCTCGAACTGGTACGTCCGCCTGAACCGCAAGCGTTTCTGGGGCGGCGGCATGACCGAGGACAAGCTCGCCGCCTACCAGACGCTCTACACCTGTCTGGAGACCGTGGCCCTGCTCTCGGCGCCCTTCGCACCGTTCATCTCCGACCGCATCTTCACGGACCTGAATGCCGTAAGCGGCCGCCACACGGACGAATCGGTACACCTCGCAGCCTTCCCGAAGGCCGACGGGACGCTGATCGACTCGCACCTCGAGGAGATGATGTCGCTGGCACAGAAGGTCTCGTCGATGGTCCTCGCCCTGCGCCGCAAGGTGTCGATCAAGGTGCGCCAGCCGCTCATGAAGATCCTCATCCCGGTTCTCGACCGACAGACCGCCGACTGCATCGCCGCCGTCAGAAACCTCATTATGAACGAGGTAAATGTCAAGCAGGTAGAGCTCATCGAGGATACGACAGGCATCATCACCAAGCGCATCAAGCCCAATTTCAAGACCCTCGGGCCGCGCTACGGCAAATACATGAAGCAGATCGCCGCCATGACTGCCGAATTCTCGCAGGAGCGCATCGCACAGATCGAGGCAACCCCCGAGACGGTGCTCGACCTCGGATCGGAGCAGATCACCGTGACGCCGGCCGACTTCGAAATCACCTCGGAAGACATGCCCGGATGGCTCGTGGCTACGGAGGGCAAGCTCACCGTGGCGCTCGACATCACCGTGACGGACGAGCTCCACGCCGAAGGTGTGGCACGCGAGTTGATCAACCGCATCCAGAATATCCGCAAGGAGTCGGGATTCGAGGTGACGGACAAGATCCGCGTCGAGATCGAGAACAAGCCGTGCGTGGCCGAAGGCATCGCCCGCTACGCCGACTACATCGCCTCACAGACGCTGGCCGTCGAAGTCCGCAGCTCGGACGATCCGCAGGGCGAAGTCGTAGTGGCTTCGGACGTGGACGAGGAGCCGATTCGCATCGCCGTAACGCGTGTGTAGCCGGACCGCGGCGCCGATTCCGGGTTGCAAATTTGGTATTTTCGGAATATTTGCTTAATTTTACATAAAACCTAAAGCAACAGACGAACTATGGCAGACGAAAGAACCCGATACAGCGACGCCGAACTCGAAGAGTTCAAGCAGTTGATTCTGAAAAAACTCGAGAATGCGCGTGCGGATTACGAACTGTTGCGTTCCACCATCACGCATACGGCAGACAACGATACGGAGGATACTTCGCCGACATTCAAGGTGCTCGAAGAGGGCGCCACGACACTCTCGAAGGAGGAGAGCGGACGTCTGGCTGCCCACCAGATGAAGTTCATCCGCAACCTCGAGATGGCCCTTGTGCGCATCGAGAACAAGACCTACGGCATATGCAAAACGACCGGAAAGCTCATTCCAAAGGAACGGTTGATGAAGGTACCGCACGCTACCGAGTGCATCGAGGCCAAGGAGGCCCGCAAATAAACCGTTTCCTGAGTCCCCGCAATTCGGAGTATTCCGTAATCTTTCAGCCGGAATACCTGCAGAACAGAGTTCATATGCCCGAATATCGGCCTCGGTTGGATATTCAGAAGGCCTTCGCCCGAGAAAAGAAACAGGCTGAAAAAAGGAAAACGCAGGCCGAAAGAAAGAAGGTGAGCAGGGGTATGCTCTCGCCGGCTTTCCATGGAGGAAGCGAACGGGGTTCCCGGAAAACAACGACAAAAAAAGTCCGCAGGTTGCGGACTTTTTTTGTTATTCGGCTCATTCAGATACCGACCATACATACTTTTTCGGAGAAAAATACGTTATCTTTGAACCGATGTTTACCCGGTTCTGCATATCCGCACTGACTTTGCTCGCTGTGGCGTCTGTCTCTTTTGCCCGCGTCGCGAGTCCCGATATGCGCTCACCCAAACGACCGCGTCCCGACAGCGTACGAATCCGTCCTACGGCCCTCTTTACCCCGGACAGTGCCCGCATCTCAAACCCCGAGGCAGCCGAACGCAACCAAAGGCTCTACGACAGCATCCGCTCGAAAACCACTCGCCGACGCGTTCCCCGCATGCTCTATCGCATGCTTTTCGTCCGTCCGGTACTGGACACCACGTCGAACGGAGCCGTCAGGGATGAGAGCCGCATGCTCGAACCCTATGCCGGCAAAACGATCGGATCGATCTCCATCGAACGGGCTCAAGTCTTCGACGAAGGCGGCAACTGGCTCGAGCGAGCCGGCAACAACACCCACATGCTGACCCGCGAGCGGGTCATCCGCCGCGACCTGCTCTTCCATACGGGTGACACCCTCGACCCGCAGCTCGTCGTGCGCAACAAACAGCTGCTGCGCTCACGCAGCTACATCGCCGACGTAGAGATAGTCGTACAAACCGATACGCTCGACACCACACAGGTACACCTCACCGTAAAGACGCGCGACAGCTGGACCATCTCCGTGGACGGAGCTCTTCACTCCGAAGGACACACGATGGTCGGTATATCCGACGCCAACATCCTCGGATCGGGCAACAGCCTGAAGGTGATGACCAACTTCAGCCGCAAGGACTTCTCCTACGGCGGCAACATGGTCGAATACGAGATACCCAACCTGCTGGGAACCTTCTACACGGCCGACTTCGCCGCCGGGCGAGACTTCTACAACTCGACCCTCGAGCTGGGCATGCGCAAGGAGTTCCTCCGCCCGACGGACTACGAGTTGGGCGCCACCTACAGCGACAACAAGGCCAAACGATACATGATTGAGGAAGACTCGTCGGAACTGGTCAAGGAGCGTAATCTCGACGTATGGGGCGGCTATTCGCACTACCTGCGCGGTATCCGTTCGAGCATCTACCTCACCGGGCGCTACAACTACCGCCGTGTCAGTCTCCGACCGCCCGTAGCCGTCGATTACAATCCAGCCCTGCACGATCAAGACGTACTGCTTTTCGGGGCGGGTCTCTACCGCGAGCGGTTCTATACGGCCAACATGGTCTACGGATTCGGCTCGCGCGAGTATCTGGCCACGGGCTACAAGGCCGAACTGTTGAGCGGCTACTCGTGGGGGGAGTTCAAAGATGCCATGTACCTGGGTCTGAACTATGAAACGGGAGGTTTCACCCGTGTGGGCTACGTCATGGGCGGAGTAACGCTCGGAAGCTACATCGACCTGGAGTCGGGCATGTGGCGGCAGAGCGCCGTGGATGTCGATCTGAGGTGGTTCTCGAACCTGTTTCTCTTTCGCCGCAGCCGCATCCGCCAGTTTCTTGCATTCAATTACACCCAAGGGTGGAACCGCGTTGCGGGCAGCGATGAGAGCATCCGGTTTACCAGAGAAAACGGGCTGCAAGCACTCGATGAATACGTCATCGGCACCAACCGGATGATCATCAACACCGAGACTGTCGTCTTCACCCCCTACCAGCCGCTGGGATTCCGCATCGCCTTCTTCGGATTCGCCGACTTCGGCCTGCTGGGATACTCGCCCAACATTTTCAAGAACAACTTTTTCACCTCGTTCGGATTCGGCGTGCGCCTGCGTAACGAGCGCCTTGTGTTCAACACGATCCAGATCCGGCTGGGGCTGGCGCTGGGCAAACACGGACTGGTCGAGAGCGAATATTTCCGGCTGTCGAACGCCACACGGCTCGAGCAGTACCGCTACCGCCCGACACGACCCGAGATCGTAGGTTTCGAATAAGAGGCTCGCGGCAAAACAGGGAGCGGGGCCGCTGACCGACGCCCCCGCTCCCGAACATGAACTTTTTATTTCGTATCCGGTCTATTTGCGTGTCTTGATCTCCACCACACCCTCGCTTGCCTGCTCTCCATAGCGGCGCACGGCCTTCTTGCCCGTGAAAACCTCCATGTGGCGGATCTTCTCGGGATCGAGACGATCGACCTCTTCCGACGAAGCCTCGCGGCCGTCGATGTAGACTTTCATCCCGGCAAAGGCTCCCTTCCCGATCGAGGCATTCCGGATCACGATGCCCAACCCGTCTTCCGATCCGAGCCGGTCGGAAAGTTTGTCCAGTTCCTTGAGCCGAAGCTGGGCCTCCTTCCATTCGTCGCTATTGAAATACTCGCCGGATGCCTCCATCTTGCGCTGGGCCTCCTTCCACTCGTCACTCTTGAAATACTCCTCCATTCGGTCGAGGCTGCGCTGCACCTCCTTTCCCTCCTTACTTTCAAAATAAGCCCGGGCCTCCTCCGGCGAAAGGACGCGCACACCGTCCGACTTCTTCTTGGTCCGGATCTCAATGACACCCTCGTACCCCTGACCGGCATACTCCGGGGGGACATTGCCTTCACCCTTGAGGACCGTGACGGACTCTATCCGCGCGGGATCCAGCGAACTGATCTCCGGCACACGCTCCCCATCCACCAGGTAGAGCACACGCAACCGCTCCACCGGATCGCTGCTACCGGCGATCCGGAATGGAAGCCGCGCCGATTCCGCGGCCCCAACAGCCGCATCGGAGGGTTGTCCGCTGGCAACAGCCACGGCATCGTCGGGCTGCAGCGCCTCCTTATTCGCCTCCTTGAGTTCGACCAGAATCACCCCGTTGCGCCCCTTGTCGCCGTACATTCGGATCGCAGTAGAATCCTTCAGGATCGTGATTGTCCGAATCTGCTCGGGAGAGATATTGTTGATCGAGGATGCAGGCCGCTCACGGCCATCGACCAGGACCAACGGATCGGTGCCATCGGGGGCCAAGGCATGGATTTTCGGATTTTCTTTCGTACCTTTGTCTTCCGGAAAGAGATAGACGGTTTCGGCAAAGGCCCCGAGGGCCAGCGCCGTGAGCGGCAGGAGCAGAAGCACGCGGGCTCCGCTCCACCGTGACGATTTTTTTCGCAACATCATGGTAATACGGTTTTTAAGTTTACTGTGATTGAAGCTGTTGGCAATTGAGTACCACCTCCCGCCAACAGCTTTCCTTATAAGAAGCAATTGGTAACTTTTCGCATCGATACCGCTCGAGATCACCGCCTCGTCGGCCTCGTATTCGTGGATATCGCGCAATTCGCGCCGCAGGAGCCACATGGCCGGATTGAACCACTGGAGGCATCCGCAGAGGTCCGTGAGCAGCAGGTCGGCCGAATGGCGCATGCGGACATGGGCCCGCTCGTGAAGCAGGATCGCCTCGCCGCAGGCAGCACGGTCGCGGTCGGAGAGCACGATGTAACGGCCCCAGCTGAACGGCCGCACCGAATCGCCGGCATGTACCAGGACGGTCCCGTCATCGAGCCGCTCGCGGCGGTCGCAACGACCGATCAGCCGGACCACACCGCCCAACGACCAGCAGAGCCGCACGAACGCCCCTGCCACTCCCACGGCAAAGAGTCCTCCGAGCAGCCGCTCCCACGGGAACGCATGGCCTTCAGCCGGAAGGTTCGCCGCAGTGGAAACTGCCGGCAAAACCGAACCGGGCAGCACGGGCAGCGTCCGGTAAACCGTGATGACGCAGAGCGGCAGCACGAACGAGAGCACGATGGCCCCCAGCACCACGATGCGGTTGAACCGATGGAAGGTCTCGCGGCTCAGCAGCAGTTTGAAGAAGAGGTAGAAAACCGCCAGGCAGGCCCCGACCTTCAGGCTGTATATCGCCAGATCGTACCACATGGCTACCGTTGGTTCTGGTTTTCGATGCGGTCGATCAACTCGCGCAGTTCATCGACCGAGATCTTCTCCTCCTCGACAAGCGCCGAGACGGCTCCCAGGTAGGAGTTCTCGAAATAGCGGCTGATGACGCTGCCGAGCGTCTGCCGCGAAAACTCCTCCTCGCTCACCAGCGGATAGTATTGGTAGGTCGCACCATAGGCCTTGTGCCCGACGTAGCCCTTCGATTCGAGGGCACGCACCATGGTGGACAGGGTGTTGAAATGGGGTTTGGGCTCGGGCGCCATCTCCACCAGCTCGCGCACAAAGAGCGGCCCGCGCTCCCAGAAGCAGCGCATCAGCTCCTCTTCCCGTCGTGTCAGCTTTTCCATTGTCTTCTGCTTTCAGATTCGCCCCGAGGATTCTCCCGGGACTCTGAAAACAAAGGTAAACAAAAAAACCGAAGATGCAACTATGTTATATAGTTATTTAACTATATTTTTTAGTTGTGATTCAAAAGAGCCGAAAAAAGCGGGGTTCGGATCGAATCCGAACCCCGCAACGTATCGCTTCGGCGCAGGTACTACTCCTCGTCGCGGTACATGTGCTCCACGTAGATGGCGTGCATCATGGCCTCGCGCTTTGCAACGGAGGGCTTCGTGAAGTACTGACGACGGCGGAGCTCCTTCAGGACACCCGTACGCTCGTATTTACGCTTGAACTTCTTCAGGGCGCGCTCGATGTTCTCGCCCTCTTTTACCGGCATGATAATCATGATATTCTGTGTTTTTGTTGTTTGACTTATTTATTCTGCTTCGAGTTGAAATTCTGCCGGGTATGCATCTTCCGGTGCATCATCCCGCCGGGTAGTTGTCTCTTCGTCGGCCGTTCCGCCCGCAGACCCGAATTCGATATACGGAGCCAGCCGTGCTGCCTCCTCGCGGGTCAATATGTGGTCATCAATCAATTCCTGGGCGGTACTCCAACCTCCTTTCAACTGTCTTGCTTTCAACAAACGCCTCAAGGTGCGCGGCGCCATGTAGGGATGGCGTCCCAACTCTTTCGGGCTTGCAAAGTTAATATCTATTTTCCGAATTTTGCAACTGTCGAGGCAAATTTGTTTCAAAATTTTTTCGTAGTTGCTCTCCGTGACTCCCGGAACCTCTGCAAGTTGGGCCACGGAGACGAAACCGCCGAGGCGGTCGCGGTAGCGGAGGATGCGCATGACGGTCTTCTCGCCGATCCCCACCACGCGGCGCAGCTCCGCCGAATCGGCCGAATTGAGCTCCACGGGAGCCTCGACCGGGTGCGGCCGGCGCTCGGGAAAGATCACATAGGGTTCGAGCGCCGCAGCCACCGAATCGCTGACGACGTAGCAGTCGCGGAGCTCCTCCATGTCGTAGATGCCGCTCAGGTCGCGCCAGCGGATGAAGGCCTCGGCCTGCCGCTTCGAAAGTGCCCCGATGGCCCTAAGGTAGCGGGCACTGACCGTATCGATGCGGAACGGCGACGGAGCAATCGGCTGTGGGAGCACCCGCCCGCTGCGGTATTCGCGGGGTGCAATGGCATAACGGCGACCGATCCGCACCCACGGTGCCAGGCGCCGATAAAGCGAGTCGCTGATCCCGTAGCAGAGCGACAGGTCTTCGGGAATACGGAAGACCTTGCCTGCTGCGCGGTACTTGAGCAGGCTGACCGCCTCGTGCTTCGAGAGCCCCAACCGGAGCAGTTCGTCGAAGTCTGCCGTATTGGGGTCGAACGGACGGAGGCGGATGCTGTCCGCCGGCATGCGCCGCTCCATGGCGACCTCGACGCGCCGGGCCTCCAGCGGGTCACTCTTGGGCCGGAACAGCGCCACGGCCGCAACAAGCAGCCCGGCCAGCGGCAGGAAGACCGCCACGGCGCGGATCTCGCGTTCGGTAAAAAAACGTGCCATCGTCCATCAGTCGTTACAGTGTTCGAGCGCCTCCTTGACCGACCCCCAGCGCAGCAGCAGCGCCCGAGCCTCATCGTCGGTGAGCCCCGCGGCCTCGGCGACCATCCGGGTGCCGCGCGCGACGAGCTTGTCGTTCGTAAGCTGCATGTGCACCATCCGGTTGCCCTCGACTCGCCCGAGGCGGATCATTACGGCCGTCGAAAGCATGTTGAGCATCAGTTTCTGTGCCGTACCCGCCTTCATGCGGGTCGAGCCGGTGACAAACTCCGGTCCGACGACCGCCTCGAGCGCATACTCCGCTGCGGCGGCAGCCGGTGAGCCGGGATTGCAGACCACGGCAGCAGTCAGCAGCCCCTCCTGCCGTGCCCGGCGAAGGCCGCCCACCACATAGGGGGTCGTCCCTGAGGCGGCGATGCCCACCAGCACGTCACCCGACGTCGGATGCCACGGCGCCATGTCGCGCCACGCCCCCTCGGGATCGTCTTCGGCATGTTCCACGGCACGCCTCAAAGCCCCGTCACCTCCGGCAATCAGACCGATTACGCGGTCGAAGGGAATGCCGTAGGTCGGCGGCAGCTCCGAGGCGTCGGTCACCCCGAGGCGGCCGCTCGTGCCGGCACCGATGTAGAACATCCGGCCGCCGGCCGCCATCCGTTCGACGACCCGCTCGACCAGGCGCTCCATAACCGGAATCGTCGCCCGCACGGCTTCGTGTACCCGGGCGTCCTCGCGGTTGATTCCCGTCAGGATGTCGTGCACCGACATCCGCTGCAAATTGTCATACGCCGAGCTCTGCTCGGTAATCCGATTCTCCTCCATGGTATTTCCAAAGTTCTTCGGCCGGGGAGCAGACGATCCGCACGACCTCGCGTCCCGCCGCAGCCATCGCCTCGCGCAGCGGCTCCTCGAAATGGGCCGCCACCCCGCCGACAAAGGCAACGGGTAGACCTGCCGGATAACCCGACAAATTGCGTGCGGCGAACTCACCGAACGAGCGGACGACCATCTCACGCACCGGTACGCAGTCCTGGTGCGCACGGATGAAGGGCGTAAACGACGCCAGGAAGCGGTTGGCTGCCGGCTCGCGATAGACCCGGCGGATCAGCCCGGCGTATGTCAGGCCGAACGCCGTGAGAAACTCCTCGCGGAGCGGAATCATCCCCTTGAAGATGCCGTTCACCAGGTTGCGGCCCAGAACCGCCCCGCTCCCCTCGTCGCCAAGCACATAGCCCAGCGGCGGGACATTGGCGACAATCTCGCCGCCGCGGCAGTGGCAAGAGTTCGAACCCGTGCCGAGGATGCAGGCGATCCCCTCGCCGCACCCGAACAGGGCACGGGCAGCACCGAGCAGATCGGAACCGAGTTCGATCGCAGCTTCGGAACCGAATTTCGCCGCCAGTTCCCGGCGCAGTATGGCGGAAGCTTCCGGGAAGGAGTCGCCACAGCCGGCGCCGTAGAAAAAAAGCTCGGTCACACCGTCGAGGGGCGGGAGCTCCGCCAACACGGCGCGGATCGCATCGGGAAACTGCTGTACGGCATTGATCCCCGCCGTCCGCAACCGGAGGATCCGGTCGCCGTCGCCGAAAATCCACTCGCACTTGGTCGAACCGCTGTCTGCAATGGCCTTCATACATACAAAGGTAAAAAAATAATCCGGAGTTTGCACCCCGGATTATTCGGATACGGGCCGACGGCTACCGCAGGAAGAGCAGTTCGCGGTACTTCGGCAGAGGCCAGATCTGGTCATCGACGATCTCCTCGAGCTTGTCGATGTGGTAGCGGATGCGATCGAAGAAGACAGCCACCGTATCGTGGTAGGCGATCGCCTTCTCGCGCTGGTCCTCGATCCGGTTGGCCACCTTGCGCGCGTCGATCATCTCGCCCGTGAGCTTCTGGATCTCGGCCGTGTGGTCCTGGATCTTCTTGATCAAGGCGATGTCGGCCGAGGCGTTCAGGCCCGGGATCTGCGACATCTTGTAGACCTTGTCCAGGAGCAGCGCCTCGTAGCGCGAGGCAATCGGTACGATGTGGTTCATCGTCAGGTCACCCAGCACGCGACCCTCGATCTGGATCTTCTTGGTGTAGGTCTCCCACTTCACTTCGGTACGGGCTTCAAGTTCGATTTTCGAGAAGACCCCTGTTTCGGCAAACATCCTAAGACTCGACTCGTCGAGGTAACGGTCAAAGATCAGGGGCGTCGAGGTCTCGCAGTCCAGACCGCGCCGAGCCGCCTCTGCCTTCCACTCCTCCGAGTAGCCGTTGCCGTCGAAGAAGATGTCCTTGCAGGCATTGATCATCTCCTTGAGCACCTCGTAGATCGCCTTCTCCTTGCGCACGCCAGCCTCGATGCGCGCATCGACCTTGCGCTTGAACTCCGTCAGCTCGTGAGCCATCGAGGCATTCAGCACGATCATTGCTTCGGCGCAGTTGTCCGACGAACCAACGGCGCGGAACTCGAACCGGTTGCCCGTGAAGGCAAAGGGCGACGTGCGATTGCGGTCCGTGTTGTCGAGCAGCAGGGTCGGGATGTGTGAGATGCCGCTCATCTTGAAGATGCTCTTGGCATCGAAGCGGATGGCATCGTCGTCCTTCGAAGCGGCCAGCTTCTCGAGTACGGCCGAAACCTGCGAGCCAAGGAATGCCGAAATGATGGCCGGTGGTGCCTCGTTGGCACCCAGACGGTGGGCATTCGTGGCACTCATGATCGAAGCCTTGAGCAGACCGTTGTATTTGTAGACGGCCGATACGGCATTGACCAGGAAGGTGATGAACTGCAGGTTCTCCGAAGCGCTCTTGCCCACACCAAAGAGGTTCACGCCCGTATCTGTACCCAGCGACCAGTTGTTGTGCTTACCCGAGCCGTTGATCCCCTTGAAGGGCTTCTCGTGCAGCAGCACCCGGAACTGATGGCGGCGGGCGATCTTGTCCATGATCGTCATCAGCAGCTGGTTGTGGTCGTTGGCCAGGTTGGCCTCCTCATAGACCGGAGCCAGTTCGAACTGATTGGGCGCCACCTCGTTATGCCGAGTCTTGACGGGAATACCCAGTTTCAGGCACTCGTACTCGAGGTCCTTCATGAAAGCCATTACGCGGGCTGGAATGGCCCCGAAATAGTGATCTTCGAGCTGCTGGTTCTTGGCCGACTCGTGCCCCATCAGCGTGCGGCCGGTCAGCATCAGGTCGGGACGCACGGCCCACAGGCTCTCGTCCACGAGGAAATATTCCTGCTCCCAACCCAGATAGGCGAAGACCTTCTGCACGTTCTTGTCGAAGTAGTGGCACACCTCCGTGGCAGCCTTGTCCACGGCGGTCAGCGAGCGCAGCAGCGGCACCTTGTAGTCGAGCGCCTCACCCGTATAGGCGATGAAGACGGTGGGGATACAGAGCGTCGTATCGACGATGAAGGCCGGCGAAGCGGGATCCCAGGCCGAATAGCCGCGCGCCTCGAACGTATTGCGGATACCGCCGTTGGGGAACGACGAGGCGTCGGACTCCTGCTGCACGAGCAGCTTGCCCGAAAACTCCTCGAGCACCCCGCCGCAGCCGTCCGGCTCGGCAAAGGCATCGTGCTTCTCGGCCGTACCGCCCGTCAGCGGCTGGAACCAGTGGGTATAGTGGTCGGCTCCGTGCTCGAGGGCCCACTGCCGCATGCCGGCGGCGATGCTGTCGGCCACCTCGCGCGTCAGCGGCGTGCGGTGCTCCATCGTGTCGAGCAGCGCCGCATAGGTCTTCTTGTCGAGGTATTTGCGCATGGCTTCGCGACCGAAGACCTTCTCCCCGAAATAGTCCGAAGGACGCCCATCGGGAGCCTTCACTTCGACGGCCGTGTGGTTGATCGCCGCATCGACCATCTTGAATCTGAGTAATGACATAACCGGATCAGTTTGTGTGTTTCTTCGGGAGGCAAAGGTAAAAAAATTACGGTTTCGCTGTTTTTGCAAAATCGACATTTTCCCGAAAAATCACATTTTTTTCATGTGTTTTCCCGAAAACAGCCCCATTTTTCAGCCACATCAACGATTTTCAAATACCTTTTTCGGGAAAATACACCCGTTTTTACGAGGCATGTGCAAAAATCGCGACTTTTGCATTTCGGCAAAAACAGGCGTCATTCAGAACAATATTGGCACGAAAAGCCGCAACAAGGATTCAAAAGCGGATATCGGGCCGAAAGCCGGGGAGGATACCTTTATAAATAAAAAAAGACCGACACTGTTATTTTGGTAACAATTTCTTGCTGCAATTCCTGAATTATTTGTACCTTTACGTGCAATTTGAAAAAAGAGGAGACTACACTACTTTACTAATCTCTAAATAAGTTATGGCAAATACCGAACGTGAAAAACTGTTCACCGAATTCCCGCCGGTCCCGACCGAGCAGTGGGAAGAGGTGATCAAGGTCGACCTGAAAGGGGCCGACTACGAGCGTAAACTGGTATGGCGTACGGGCGAAGGTTTCAACGTCCGTCCCTACTACCGCGCCGAAAATCTCGAAGGAATCAAGTTCCTCGGCTCGCAGGCAGGCGAGTTCCCCTACGTGCGCGGTACGCGTGCCCACAACCGCTGGCACGTGCATCAGACCATCACGGTCAATTGCCCGAAGGAGGCCAACGCCGAGGCACTGAAACTCCTCAATGCCGGCGTGGACTCGCTGGGCTTCGAGATCGCCAAGGAGGGCTTCACGGCCGCCGATCTCGAGACGCTGCTCGCTGAAATCCACATCCCCGCCATCGGACTGGTGTTCAGCGGCAAGGGCATGGGCGACCTGGCCGAGGCGGTCATCGCCAAGCTCGAGAAGGAGGGCATCGCTGCCGACGCCGACGTGGCGTTCGTCATCGACCCGATCGTCAAGGGCCTCTCGCAGAAGGGCTGCTTCTGCTCGCCCGACGGCGCAAAGTGCTTCGAGCGCATCGCTTCGCTCATCAAGAAGACCGCCGCCTACAAGCACATCCGCATCGTGACCGTTTCGGCCGACATCTTCGCAAACGCCGGCTCGACGATCGTCGAGGAGCTGGCATTCGCCCTCTCGGCCGGTAACGACTACCTGGCCCGTCTGACCGACGCCGGACTCACGATCGACGAGGCCGCACGCAAGCTGCGCTTCTCGTTCGCCGTCACGTCGAACTACTTCCTCGAAATCGCCAAGTTCCGCGCCGCCCGCATGCTGTGGGCCAACATCGTCAAGGGCTACAACCCCGAGAAGGAGTGCGCCGGCAAGATGATGATCCACGCCTCGACGTCGCGCTGGAACCAGACCGTTTACGACCCCTATGTGAACATGCTGCGCGGCACGACCGAGGCCATGTCGGCCGTCATCGGCGGCGTATACTCGCTGGAGGTCACGCCGTTCGACGCCTCGTTCGAAACCCCGACCGAGTTCTCGAAGCGCATCGCCCACAACGTCGAGCTGCTGCTCAAGCACGAGGCGCACTTCGACCAGGTTGTAGACCCGGCCGGCGGTTCGTACTATGTCGAGAACCTCACGCAGTCGATCGCTGCCGAGGCCTGGAAGCTCTTCCTCGAGATCGAGGAGAAGGGCGGATACACCAAGGCCTACGAGGCAGGCTTCATCAAGGAGCGTGTCGAGGCTTCGGCCGCAGCCAAGGACAAGGCAATCGCTACGCGCCGTCAGACACTGCTCGGCGCCAACCAGTTCCCCAACTTCACGGAGGTCGCACCCAAGGAGATCACCGAGGCAGCCGTTACGCGTGAGGCCGCCGAGGGCAACGTGCTGACGCCCTACCGCGGCGCCATGGCATTCGAGGCCATGCGTCTGCATGTGGACCGCTCGGGCAAGGAGCCCAAGGCCTTCATGCTCACGTGCGGCAGCCTGGCAATGGCCCGCGCCCGCGCACAGTTCTCGTGCAACTTCTTCGCATGCGCCGGCATCCGCGTGATCGACAACACCTTCTTCAAGTCGCTCGAGGAGGGAGTCAAGGCCGCTCTCGAGTCGAAGGCAGAGATCGTCGTTGTCTGCGCTTCGGACGACGACTACGCCGAGGTGGCTCCGAAGATCAAGGAGATGCTCGGCGGCAAGGCGATCCTCGTCGTCGCAGGTGCTCCGGCCTGCACGCCCGAACTGGAGGCACAGGGCATCACCAACTTCATCAACGTGAAGTCGAACGTCCTGGAAACCCTGAAGTTTTACCTTAAAGAGATGGGAATCTGATCATGAGAGCTAAATTTTCTGAACTGAAATACGATGGGGCCCAGCAGAAGAGCTGCTGCGCCTCGAAAGGCTGCGGCGAAGTGGAACCGTGGCTCACGGCCGAGCGCATTCCCGTCAAGGGCGCCTATACGGCCGAAGACCTCGAAGGCATGGAGCACCTGAACTATGCTGCAGGTATCGCCCCGTTCCTCCGCGGCCCCTATTCGACGATGTACGTGATGCGTCCGTGGACGATCCGCCAGTATGCCGGGTTCTCGACCGCCGAGGAGTCCAACGCATTCTACCGCCGTAACCTCGCCGCCGGCCAGAAGGGCCTTTCGGTGGCCTTCGACCTGGCTACGCACCGCGGCTACGACGCCGATCACCCGCGCGTAGTGGGCGACGTCGGCAAGGCCGGCGTATCGATCTGTTCGGTAGAGGACATGAAGGTACTCTTCAACGGCATTCCCCTCGACCGCATGTCGGTGTCGATGACCATGAACGGCGCCGTGCTGCCCGTCCTGGCCTTCTACATCGTCACGGGTCTGGAGCAGGGCTGCACGCTCGATCAGCTCTCGGGTACGATCCAGAACGATATCCTCAAGGAGTTCATGGTGCGCAACACCTATATCTACCCGCCCGAGTTCTCGATGCGCATCATCGCCGACATCTTCGAGTACACCTCGAAGAACATGCCCAAGTTCAACTCGATCTCGATTTCGGGCTACCACATGCAGGAGGCGGGCGCCACGGCCGACATCGAGCTGGCCTACACGCTGGCCGACGGTCTGGAGTACCTCCGCGCAGGTATCAACGCCGGCATGTCGATCGACGCCTTCGCACCGCGTCTGTCGTTCTTCTGGGCCATCGGCATGAACCACTTCATGGAGATCGCCAAGATGCGCGCCGCGCGTATGCTGTGGGCCAAGATCGTCAAGCAGTTCAACCCGAAGAACCCCAAGTCGCTGGCACTGCGTACCCACTCGCAGACCTCGGGCTGGTCGCTCACGGAGCAGGATCCGTTCAACAACGTGGCACGTACGGCCATCGAGGCCATGGGCGCCGCCCTGGGTCACACCCAGTCGCTGCACACCAACGCCCTCGACGAGGCAATCGCCCTGCCGACCGACTTCTCGGCCCGTATCGCCCGCAACACGCAGATCTACATCCAGGAGGAGACCAACGTATGCCGTGAGATCGACCCGTGGGCCGGTTCCTACTATGTGGAGTCGCTGACCAACGAGATCGCACACAAGGCCTGGGAGCACATCCAGGAGATCGAGAAGCTCGGCGGTATGGCCAAGGCCATCGAGACCGGCATTCCGAAGATGCGTATCGAGGAGGCTGCCGCCCGCAAGCAGGCCCGCATCGACTCGGGTCAGGAGAAGATCATCGGCGTGAACGAGTACCGCCTGGAGAAGGAGGCCCCGATCGACATCCTCGCCGTGGACAACACCGCCGTACGCGAGAGCCAGATCAAGCGTCTGAAGGAGCTGCGCGCTTCGCGCGACGAGGCCGCCGTGAAGAAGGCGCTCGAAGCCATCACCGAGTGCGTGAAGACCAAGAAGGGCAACCTGCTGGAGCTGGCCGTCGAGGCTGCGAAGGTCCGCGCCACGCTGGGCGAGATCTCCGATGCCTGCGAGGTAGTCGTAGGTCGCTACAAGGCAGTTATCCGTTCCATTTCAGGTGTATATTCGTCAGAAGTGAAAAACGACAAATCGTTCGAGCGCGCCAAGGAGCTGTGCGCCGAGTTCGCCAAGAAAGAGGGCCGTCAGCCGCGCATCATGATCGCCAAGATGGGTCAGGACGGCCACGACCGCGGCGCCAAGGTGGTAGCCACGGGTTATGCCGACATCGGCTTCGACGTCGATATGGGTCCGCTGTTCCAGACTCCGGAGGAGGCTGCCAAGCAGGCCGTTGAGAACGACGTGCATGTAGTCGGCGTTTCGTCGCTGGCCGCAGGCCATCTGACGCTCGTTCCGCAGCTGATCGCCGAACTGAAGAAGCTCGGCCGCGAGGACATCATCGTCATCGTCGGCGGCGTCATTCCTCACCAGGATTACGACGAGCTCTACCGCGACGGCGCCGCCGCCATCTTCGGCCCCGGTACGCCGATCGCCACGGCAGCCATCAAGATGCTCGAGATCCTGCTCGCCGAATAACACCGGCCCTGCAGATCCGCACACGACGACGCCTCCGACCTTCGGGCCGGAGGCGTTTTTATCTCCCCAACGGACCTGTACTTTGGCCGTCCGCTACGAAAAATGTCCGCAGGTTGTGACTCAACCTGCGGACATTCGTCTTACGGGTACACGTCCTGTCAGCGGCAGGCCTCCAGGATGCGGCGGGCCATCGCGCCGTCCACGTTGGCCGCCTCGCCATACCGGACGCCGGCGGCATTGAAGCGGCGCTCGATCTCGGCAATCGTCTCCTCGCCGATACCCTCCTCCGAGAGGCGCGTCGATAGCCCCAGCGAACGGAAGAAGGCCTCCGTCGCCTCGAGCGTGCGGTCGATGCGCTCCTCCTCCGAGCCCTCGGCAATGCCCCAGATCCGCTCGCCGTACTGAAGCAGCTTGCCGCGCTTCTGCTCACGCAGCACACGCAGCGTACCGTTGATGACGATGGCCAGCGTAGCCCCGTGCGTGAGGCCGTGAAGCGCCGTCAGCTCGTGGCCGATCATGTGGGTGGCCCAGTCCTGCGACACGCCCATGCGGATCATGTCGTTCAAGGCGAGCGTCGCACCGAGCATGTACTCCGACATGGTGTCGTAGTCGCGCTGGGCGGCCAGAGCACGCGGGGCGATCTCTACAACCGTGTGGAGAATGCCTTCAGCCCAGCGGTCCATCAGCCGCGACTGCCCGGGGGTGGTCATGTACTGTTCGAGCACGTGCACGAAGGTATCCGAAAGACCGCAGGCAATCTGCCGCTGCGGCAGCGAGAAGAGCGTCTCGGGATCGAGGATCGAGAAGACGGGATAGTTGCCGTAGAAGGCGTACTTCTCCTTGGTCTCATAGCGCGAAATGACGGCGCCGTTGTTCATCTCGGAACCCGTGGCCGACATCGTCAGCACGGTGGCCAGGGGCACGGTCTGCGAGGCCTGGCCCTTGAGGACCAGTTCCCAGGGATCGCCGTCGTAGAGCAGTCCGGCGGCCACGAGTTTCGTACCGTCGATCACAGAGCCGCCGCCTACGGCCAGCAGGAAATCGACACCCCGCTCCTTGCCGAGCGCCACGGCCTTGCGCAGCGTCTCGACCGACGGGTTGGGTTCGATGCCCCAGAACTCGACGAAATCGCGGCCTTCGAGAGCACGCACGACCTGGTCGTAGACACCGTTGCGCTTGACGCTGCCGCCGCCGAAGGTGATCATGATCCGCCGGTCGGCGGGGATCAGTTTCGAAAGCCGGGCGATCTGCCCCTTGCCGAACACGAGTTCGGTCGGATTGTGATAGATGAAGTTGTTCATATCTCACTGTATTGATAAGGTTCGCACCGGGAAACTCCGGCCATCGGAAACCCGGCAGGACAAAGATAGCGAAAAAGTCGGGAGAATCCTCCCCTCACAAGGAATGAAATCGCACGGAAGGTTGGCGCTATCAGGAGGAGGCTGCCCCAATGGATGCAACAGCCGATCACAGGCTCACTGCCGGAAAAGGAGCACTCAGCAGCTCCGCCGCCATACGTCCTGTTGGGAAAAGCTCTATTCTCCGCCCTCCTTCTCCACAAAAAAAGGATCCCGGATGACAAACATCCGGGATCCCGTCAAATGGAGCTTCATGCTCCGCCTATTCCGATTAGAAGTACTGACCGCGCAGGTCCTCGATCTCGGCCATCTGCTGAACGGCCGGAATGGCGAACTGCTGGGCCATGCTCTCGGCCATGGCCTGGGCACGAACCTTCTCGGCCTCCGAAGTCTGCTTCTCGGAGGTCTGAACATCGTCCACTACGAAGACATAGACACCCGACATGCCCTTGACGGGACCCGTCACGGCACCCTTCTGAGCCGAAGCAATCGCACCGACCAGACGCGGCTCGAAGCCAGCTCCGTCGATATAGAAGGAGGCGTAGTTCACATCCTTGAAGTCGGCGACCTCCGAACCGAGGCTCGATGCCTGTTCCTCAAGGGTCGTACCGGCAAGGCTGCTGACGATGTAATCGTATTTCTTGTCGCGCAGCACCTGAGCACGCAGCTGGGCTGCCACCTTCTCGGGCGATGCATACTCGTCGTTATCGATGGCCGTCAGCATGGCGATCGCATAGTCCTTGCCAACGGAGAAGATCTCCGAAACGTCGCCAACTTTGGCGCCATAAGCCCAGCGGGTCACGTCACGCGAATCCTCCAAGCCACGGATCGTGCGGTCTCCCTGCGCGATCACGGCTACGCGCGGCGTAACCGAAGCATCGGAGGCGGCACCGGCAAATGCCTCGGCCGACCCCTTGGCGTTCACCATGAACGAACCGGCCTGGTTGTGCACGTTGCGGCGTGTTTCGGCCGAAGCCTCGACGGGATAGGTGATCGAAGCCACCTGCACGTGCTTGGTCGGCTTGCCTGTACGGTATACCTGCATCAACTGGATGGCATCGCCGGAAGCGATCTTCACGATGTCGCCTTCCTTGGCACCGGCCAGCGCCTCGGCAAACTCGCCCGAGAAGGCCGAGAAGGGCATTACGCCTACCTCACCGCCGTTGGCTGCCGTCATGTCATAGACCGAATACTGCGAAGCTGCCTGTGCGAAGTCGGCACCGCCGCGCAGGGCGGTCAGCAGGCTGTCAGCCAGCGTATCTTCGGTATAAGGGAGCACGATGTGGCGGATGCCCATCGAGTCGGGAACCATCTTCGTGTCAAGGGCACGGGCCATCGTCCACTCGTTGTTCTTCAGCACGGGGCCATAGGTCTCGCCTGCCATCAGCGCGGCAGCCTCCTCCTCGGAGAGCTGGGCGGCCGAAACGTAGTTGTCGGCGATCTTACCGTTGCGGTTGGCGCGGACAAACGACTTCAACTCATCGGTTGCGGCGAACTCCTTGCCCACCTCCGTAGCGGTTTTCTCGATGGCCAGCAGGTCATCGTCCGTGGGAGCCACCTCGAAGACCACGTACGAGATCGTACGGGAGGGAGTCTGACGGAACATGTCCTTGTGGCTGTTGTAGTAGGCCTTCATCTCCGACGACGAAACGCTGATGATCGAGTCGGGAACCGACGAATACTTCTTGCCGGCCCACTTGCCCGTATAGGTCTCGTTGGCCGACTTCACGCCGCTGGCCACCTCGAGGGAATTGACGTAGACACCGCCGCGGATCAGACCGAAATACTTCTGCATCTCACGCTCGGTTCGAGCCTGCTCGTTAAGCTGGGCCCAAGCCTGTGCAGCCTGAGGATTGGTCTCGGCCTGCGCGAGGAAATCGGAGATTGCTGCAACGTTGTAGGTACCCGTACGCGGATCGGCAAAAACGTTGTAGAGCGTCTGCGAAGGCTGCTCGCCGCTGATCATCGCCATACGCTCGGGCTCGGTCACACGCAGACCCAGACGCTCGAAACCGGGCGTCATCACATACTTCGAAATGAGCGACTGCCACGTGGCGTTGGCCAACATCGCAGCCTGCTGCTCGTCGTTCTCCTGAGCACCGCTCTGAGCCTTGATCTGCTCATACTGATCATAATACTCCGAATAGTTGATCTTCTCTCCGTCGATCACGCCGACGCGGGGATCATTGCCCGAGAAACCCATCTCGGTCTTCAATGAGAGGATGAATGCCAAGAGGGCCAGTGCGATGATGATCGAAAGCACGATGCCGA
>ENA-ORUL01000630-ORUL01000630.1-human-gut-metagenome-genome-assembly--contig:-NODE-630-length-29391-cov-10.364808_pt1 | contig 29391 bp, 13 predicted proteins | sample MGYA00242084_ERZ509219 | MGnify/ENA primary metagenome ERZ509219 (study PRJEB26280, sample SAMEA2338792) | human gut metagenome | biome: human gut; feature: human-associated habitat; material: faeces...
CTGGAATATGGGGCGGATGATTATATCACCAAGCCTTTTAGTGCGACTTATCTTCAGGCTCGTGTGGAGAACCTGTTGATGCAGCGTAAGAAACTGCAAAATTTCTATCGTGATAGTCTGACGCATGTGACGGTGTCTGAAACTCCGGTTGCTCAAGGGGAGACTTTAACAGTTCATGCATCTACTGGCCCCGAGAGTAGTGCAGCGGAAGAGCCTGCGATGCCGGAAATGTCTCCTAACGATCGTAAGTTTATGGATAAACTGGTTGATTTGATGGAGCAGAATATGGATAATGGGGAATTGGTAGTGGATGATTTGGTTCGTGAACTGGCTGTCAGCCGTTCGGTGTTCTTCAAGAAACTAAAAACGCTTACGGGATTGGCTCCTATCGAGTTCATAAAGGAAATGCGTATCAAGCGTGCCGCACAATTGATTGAAACGGGAGAGTTTAATATGACTCAGATTTCTTATATGGTCGGTATCAATGACCCGCGTTATTTCAGTAAATGTTTTAAGGCGCAGGTCGGTATGACTCCGACAGAGTATCGGGAGAAAGTCGGTCGGTAATTGGAGCTTCTTGCTGTTTTATCTCCTTAGAAGTTTCATTGAATAAATAGCGTTCAGCCGTTTCAGCTTTCTTCGGAAAAGCCTTGATAGAAGGTGATAGCGGCTGAAGGCACCATTTCGTACCCTTGCGTAGACGTGCTCTGAGCGGGGGGGCGTGGTTTCAGTTCTTTCAGGTTTATAGTTTGAGTTTCTGCTTTTATAGTCGATAAGCTATGTATATCTTAATTTCTGAACAAAGGCTGGTTGATATGTAGGCAAAGGCTGACTGACGTACGGGCAAAGGCTTGCTGACCCGTCGGCTCAGGCTTGCTGACGTGTAGGCTTAGGTTTGCTGACAAATAAGGTGGGAATGATAGAGACAGTGTTGGCAATATGATGAATGAATAGAGCCTCTGTTTAAGTAAAACAGACCTTTGACTTTTAGTAAATAGAACTTCTGATTGGAACAAATGCAGGCTCTGTTTTTGAAACTGAAAGAGCTGAATGCTGAAATCTCTTTTCGGGGACTACTGCTTTCAGCTGTATCTCCTTCTGACAGGGATTTTGCAGAGATAACTGAAAGAACTGAATACCTGGATTTCAACTTTATTTAGTAGGTGGCTGATTCTTTCATTGTTAGCCTGACAGGCAGGCTTTTTTATAAATTTGTATTAGAGTAAATAGAAAGAAGTACAAGAGTTGTTATGATGATGTACTAGAGTCACTCCAAGGATGTAGAAGATTTAAGGAAAAGATGTATAAGAATTGGATGAATGATGTACAAGACGGGAGTGAATCATGCACTTCTTTGGAAGAATATAAAAAGATAGCGATATTCGAATCCGGACATCGCTATTTTTTTATATACAGTGTCTGAAACAGACACTTAGGGTTTATTAATTATCAGATTTATTCTTTAATCCATCTAGGGTCGCCAGCTTTGGAATCTTTGATATCTTCAGCTCCAACAGTGAAATCTCCACTTTCAGGATTTGTGAATTTAGGGTCTATTTCTGTAGCATTACATGCTGACGGGTCTGTATAAAGTCCATTGGTTGCATCCCATAGGTTTGCACTGTTATGGTAGTAATTCTTAGAATAGCTAGCCTGAGCTTTCATCTTTCCCTTCTTTGCCCAGTATCCTAATGTTCCGACACCGATTTGGGAGAATACACATTTCTCAACAGTTAATTTGCCTGTAGAAGTAGAAACCTTATCCATTAAGAACAATCCATTATTATTGCTGCCTCCATCATAAGAGCATACTTTGTAGAAAGTGCAATTGGTTACACTTACAGTAGCTGATGTCATATTACAACGTAGGAAGGTACGTATACCATTACTAAAGGTTGAGTTTTGGATAGTTAATGTTCCTAATGTCGTATTGGCTCGAAGGTCGAAGCCGTCACCACCGGAACCTGTAATATTATCTGCCCAGCAGTTCTCAAACAAGGCTGTTCCTAAAGTTGCCGTTACATTACAGTAAAGAATCTGATTCTTATAGTTTCTGATTTCGCAACCGCTGACTGTTAAAGTTGAAATATTAGCTCCACCTTGCAACTCTATGAAGTTTGAAACCAACTCTTCTGCTCCCGGAGTGTCACCACGGAAAATTACATTGTTGATTTCTATGGAAGAAGCGCCGGCTTCAGCTTGTAAGCGGCCATAGATGGTAGGCATGTTTGCCTTGTCATAACCGCTGATGATAACAGATTTGTTTAGTGCATAATCTCCCAAAACAAACGAACCGGATACAAGAACGATGTTTGCACCATCTGCTGCTCCTTCGAGTACGGTAGCAAGATCATCACCTTCATATACAGGAGTCTTTCCCTGAAAGTCAATGGCTGTTTTAAATGTAACGGTACCACGGAGCTTATCTACATTGTATAACTTGGCTGTATACGATGTGCTTTCTTCCAGTCCGTCTATATAAGCCTTTTTGTTGGCTATATCTGTACTTTTCAGAGTATATGTTATGTCTGCTTTTCCATCTGCACTCAGCACGATTTTGGTTGCCGTTGCATCAATAGCATCCCATGTAAGCGTTACTGCATGTGCTTCTATATTTTCGTCTTTCACAGAATTGAAGATATTCTCTGCTTCTGTCATGAAGGAAACAGCCGACCATTTTGATTCATTGATCTCTTCACTCAAGGCTCTGATTCTTGCTGTATATTGAGTTTCACCCAATAGTCCTTCTACAGTATATGTGTTGTCCGTAATCCCTTCATATGTTTTCGGAGTACCTTCGAAAGTCATATCTTGATTTTCATAAAGCTCGATCGTATATGATGTGGCATTTGTCACTGCTGTCCATTTAAACTTTACATTTGTCTTTTTTTGGATAACAGCTTCTACATTTGTCGGTGAGAATAATCGGTCAAATATTCCCGTCGTGACTTCGTCATCCGGTTCTGAACAGCTTACTGTAAAGGCAGACAGAACCAGGCTAAATAATACTGTATATATATAATTCTTTTTCATAATTCATTCATCATTAATAGTCATAATCGTTTGTTAGCACACCGTTACTTCCGTCTATAAATACTTTCCAGATAGGCCAGAATTGCTTGGTATCGGGATTGTTATCATACAATTGGTCAATAAGCAGCAAAGCAGCAGCCTGGTCTGCAGATTCTTTCGGTACAATCCATTCCTTACTTTTAGAGTAGCCTAATGTTTGTCCTATTTCATCTGTATCTCCATGGTTTAATCCATACATTTTGTAGGAAGTTGCATCTGTTCCATCCAAGCCCTCATTATAATAGATTTTCAAAGGAAGATCAGCGTATTCACCTTCACGGTTATATAATCGTGTCATTTTCTCTTTGGCTTCATTCATTTTACTTCCTAGAAGATTCCAACGGATCAGGTCGACTTTGCGTATTGCTTCTCCTGCAAATTCAAATTTACGCTCGTCTACAATTACGTTAAAGAATGCATCCTGACTGGCTTTTGCCTTCGTTAATATAGCACTTGCTTTTTCGGCCGGGTATGAACGGTCGAGAATTGCTTTCAAATATTTTCCTGCATCAGACGATCCTTTAGGACCTTCCAGTTCATTGATAGCTTCTGCTGCCATTAAATAAATATCAGCCATACGCATTACTTGCCAGTTCATGCCATCATCATTTGAAGAGTCAACTACACGGTTCATCCACTCGAAACGAACTTTACCAAAACTCCATCCACCCCAGCATTTATTGGGTGCTTTCCAGGCAATGTCTCCATCGTTGTCACTTGTCCATTTAAAAGGTACACAAGTGATATCACGACGAACATCTTCTACATCATAATCATAAAACAAAGTCGGAATAGGGCCGTTTATGCCTCCTTTGGCTAGTTTTGTCCATTGGTCTTTCTTTTCGTGTTTCACTCCCCAAGTGTAGATGACACGTCCACGGGATGCCGAAAATGGAATCTCGAAAATAGATTCTGCTCCTGCAATTGTTCCTTCAGCACATAGTGCTTTAAAGTTAGCTTCAAATGTGCCTAATGTGTTATAGCCTTTGCTGATGATGTCCAGACATTCATTTTTTGCAATTGTATATAGTTCCTGTCTTTCTGTTGCATCTTCTGTATTGTAACGGATCCCATCCGGATGTTGTGAGTAACCTGCCGCAAATAATGCAATTCTCGCACGTAATCCTTTGGTGAAGGTTTGGCTTACTCGTTCTGTTGATTTAGTAAAGCTGTTTTCGTTAGGCCAGCCTACGTAGTCTTGTGCTATAAGTAAGTCGTTCAACAGTCTTCTCATGATAACCATACGGTCGGTCTTAGGCAAGTCGATTGTTTCTGTGGTGTTGGGCTCAAAACGGGCAGGGACATCACCGAACGCTTTAATCAGATCGAAATAGATAAAAGCTCTTAAGGTCAATAGTTCACCGTAAAACTGGCGCATATTGGCGTTACTCATATCGCTGTACTCGTCCATACCGGTTATAGCGCTGTTTGCACGTTCTATGGCTTCATAAAGTTTGGCCCAAACGTTGTTGTCCGTATTCATGTATTGATTATCGGTAGTGGCATTGTATGTTACCAAGGCTCCTTCTTTATCAGTGAAAGCTCCTTTCTTCCCCGTATTATTCCAGATTTCACAGTCGCTGTTGACTCCGAAGTAGGCAATATAACGTCCACGATAAGAGTTTGTTTCACCGAATGACTGGTGCAGTCCCATCACTACATCATTGACCAAAGCCTCGTTAGAAAAAACTTCTGTCTTTTCCATAGATGACTTTTTGGAAGTATCTAATATGTCATCACAAGAAGAAAAAGCAAATAGTGATGCTGCTAATGCTGTATATAATATTTTTTTCATTACTTACTAGTTTTACTGATTAAAAATTAAGGTTCAAACCGATTACAAACTGACGGCTCTTAGGATATGCTGAATAGTCTACACCCGGAGTCAGTTGGCTGCCATTTCTGCGGCAAGTAGAAACTTCCGGATCGTAACCGCTATATCCCGTGATACAGAACAGATTGTATCCCGTTACATAGAAACGAAGGTTATTGATTCCAACTTTCTTGGTTAGATGAGCAGGCAGAGTATATCCCAATGTCAAAGTGCTCAGACGAAGGTATGAACCGTCTTCAACAGCCCAATCCGAGAATACGAATTTGCTCATATAAGGTGACCACATCGTGGTGTTCTCGTTCATTTGCGCCAATTGGTTCATGTCTGTTACCAAATTGCCGTTTCCGTCAATATTAGTCCAACGTTTTGCAGCGGACATTTCAGAAGTCATGTTTCTGTATAAGTACTTGGAAGTAGAAGTTGTTTCGATCTTATTAGCGTTATAGATGTCGTTACCATAGCTCCATGTAAAGTTGGCTGCCAGGTCGAAACCATATAGGCGGGCATTGATGTTGAATCCACCTGTATGCAGGGGATTGGCATCGCCAATGATCGTTTTATCCTTTTCACCATTCGCATCTCCACTATTATCCAAATCTTTTAGTTTCATCATACCTGGGCGCGCAGTTCCTACGGCAGAAGATTTGTTGACGTCTTTCTTCAGAGTCCAGGTATCGGTTGTTGCATCATAACTCTCAAAATCGGAAACCTCATAACGTCCGGCACTTACATAACCATACATTTTTCCAACAGAACCACCTACTTCCGGCAAGAAATCCTGACCTATTTCTGTAGAAGCCCAATAAGATTGTGCTTGTTCGTTAGTAAGCTTCTGTAAAGAACCGAGAGATTTGATCTTATTTTTATTAAAACTGATATTGGCTCCAATGCTCAGACCAAAATTCTTTTTATCAACGGCTACCCAGTTGACGCTGGCTTCAAGACCTTTGTTTTCAGTCTCGCCCATGTTACGGTATTGGTAGTTATAACCAGTTCCGGATGTCGGGAACATAATTAACAGGTCTTTTGTATTATTCCAGTAGCCTTCAATTGTTCCGCTTAATCTGCCTCCTAAAGTAGTGAAATCCAAACCGACATTTCTTGTAATGGTTGTTTCCCAGGTGAGATCGCTGTTTGCCATATATTTGCTTGGAGCAATGTAGGAATTGACACCATTGATCCATGGAGTTTTATTTAACTCATATAATTGAGAGATCTGTCCCGAAGGAATATTATTGTTTCCGGCTGTACCATAGCTAAAGCGGAGCTTCAGGTCATCCAACCAATTTTTGGTATTCTCCATGAATGATTCAGAAGATATACGCCATGCGACAGCGGCAGAAGGGAAGAATCCCCATTGGTTACCTTTGGCAAACTTCGAAGAACCATCGGCACGGAAAGTGGCGCTAAACAAGTATTTGCTGTCAAAGTCATAGTTTGCACGTCCGAAGAATGAGAACAACACATCATCCGGATAACCATAATTGGTCACTTCATATGGGTTTCCTTTTGTGGAATAGTTGATGCAGTCGTCTGCCGTATATTCAGTCGGGAAGCCATGTACAACGTTTCTTAATTCTCTCTCTCTGGTAACAATATATTCTTGACCAGCCAATAGGTTTAAATGGTTTTTGTTATTCTTAAAGAACTTCTTGAAGTCATAACTTAAGGTGTTTGTACTGCGGAAGGCAGTTCTTGTACCACGAGTAAAAGAAATAGCAGGTTTACTCTTATCTTCATCGTCTACGTTATTTCTTACATAGTAAGTAGTCACACCATAATAGCGGTCTGCATTATTTCGATAATCGTCATAACCAACTTCTGCTTTTAGTTTTAAATCTTTGATTATTTCCCAAGTGATAGAGCCGGCAAGGTTATAGTTGATACGTTCTTTGCGGGTGTCATTATCTCTTAGGGAGATTAACGGATTAATCAATAGAGAATTGGCATCTTCTTCGTCTGCATTGAGTGCATCAGAGATACCAGGTACAGGATATGGAGTATACAACAAAGAATATTTCAGGCGTTTGTCCGTGTTCAATGAACTGTTGGCATCATTGGAACCTCCACCATTGATTTTGGTTTTGGAAAAGCGTGCTGAAAAATCTAAAGAAACGTTCTTCAGTGGCTTGTGATTCAATTTTAAATTGAGGTTATCACGTGCATAGTCAGACATTTGCATGATAGCTTTATCATCAATATGAGAGTAGCTGAACGAATATTTGAACTTATCGCTACCACCATTGATGCTTAGATTGTGATTAAATGAATGTCCGGTACGTCCGAAAGTTAAATCCTGCCAGTCATTGGTAGCTACGTTGTCATACATGTCAAGGTCTTGATAATTACCAAAATACTTGATATAATCATCATTCTTATTTGTAAGTTGAGCCAGTTCATACTGCCATTTGGTATAATCGCTTGCGGAAAGTACATCTAATGTTTTTGCCACTTTTTTCCACGCATAATAAGCATTGTAGCTAACACTGACTTTGCCTTCTTTACCACTCTTGGTAGTAACAATAATTACACCATTAGCACCACGTGCACCGTAGATAGCAGTTGAAGAAGCGTCTTTCAATACATCGATTGATTCAATATCTGTAGGTGGAATATCTGAGATACTTTCCACTGGAAATCCGTCTACAATAAAGAGAGGTTCGTTACTTTGTGTGATTGAACCACCTCCACGTACGCGAATACTCATTTGTGCGTCAGGAGAGCCCTCTGTAGTTGTAATTTGTACACCTGCCATTTTTCCTTGCAATGCTTCAGTCGCAGACGCTACAGGAATGGCTGCTAAAGTTTCTGAATTAACGGATGCTACTGATCCTGTTATGTCTTTACGCTTGGCAGTACCATAACCGATAACTACAACTTCATCCAACGCTTTTGCATCATCTGATAGTGTAACATCAATCTTGCTTTTTCCTTTGATAGCGATTTCCTGCGTTTTCATACCAATATATGAAATAACTACAGTGGCGTTGGCAGGGACTTTTAGAGAGAAATTTCCATCCAGGTCAGTAATTGTACCATTGGTAGTATTCCCTTTTTCTACAATGGAAGCACCGATAATCGGTTCTCCGGTTGTGTCTTTCACATTACCATTTAAGGTAATAGTCTGCGCTGATACGCTGAGCGATAATGCTGCGAAAATCATTAGCAGCAAAGTGCGCATGTTTTTCATTCCTTTAGGCATCTTTTGTTCTTTTATATTAGATTATTAATATTCGAGTGTGTCCACTCTTAGAGTTCTTACTGGTGCAAAATTATGTTTTTGGGGCTTGTGGGATGTGTAATATTTGTTTTTACGATAGTATTTTTTGTTTTTCCGGCATAAAATGGATAAAGACGAGGATTTATGGGGAAATGTACTCTCGTCTTAATCTTTTATAACTGTTTATTCGGGCTTTTAGTTTTATTTTTTAGAATCCGCAGGATACAGATGATTCACTAGCTCGTTCAGATATACCTCCAGATTGGTGTATTCTTTACTCAAACCATATTGTGCACCGTCGCTTGGATCATTCGGATTCAGATTGTACTTTTTCTCCCATTCGTCCGGTATGCCATCTCCGTCGGAGTCGGTTGGGGTCGGTTCGGATTTATATTCGGGCCAGCCTCCTACATCTATCGGTTGGTCAACCATTCCGTTGGTGCTTCCATGAGACCCTTCATAAGTGTAATTCCCTTTGCGGGTTTCTTCTACGATTCGTTGGTCTACGGCATCGCGGCGGTGAGAAGCTCCGGCAAATTGCAGTACATCTTTATAGGCTTTCTTTGCCGGTTGCAATGAAGTATGCTCTGCTATATCAAATGCTTTTTTGGATAATAAATTTTTTTCCGGTGCGAAGTCGTTCTTGACGATCAGACCAAATGTATTATCCATATTGACTTTATAAAGAGCTTCTTTCTGCTTGTCAGTCAGGCTGGGACAGGTGGCGTCCATAAAGTTTCCTTTGAAGTGGAAGGTTCCATGTACCCCTGCCTCATTTTGATTTTTGCCGTCGTCTGCATAAGCGGTGAACAGGCGTCGGTATGAACCTTTGGTAGCACTATAGGGACCCGGCTTATAGTAATTATTGAGAAAGTTGTACGAACCGCCTTCACCGGCATAAGCCCCGTCACTACCATAATTGTAGATTACATTATTGAATAATTCCACCTTTTCTTCTTCCGGTTTGCCGGTATAACGGCTGCCGCAGAGTCGTGGAGTACGATTGGTGTGATGTGCCAGCAGATTATGATGGAAGGATGCTTTTTGTCCACCCCAGATGCCACCATAGCCATGTGCTCCTTTCTCATGAATAGAGTTGGCGAGGCTTTCGCTGATGATACACCATTGAAGGGTGAATTGACTGTTATCATAGAAAGTGGCACATTCATCCGTACACCAGCTCAGAGAGCAATGGTCTATGATTATGTTACTGTTTCCTTTGGTACCGTTCATTGCATCGTCACCTTTTTGCTTGATGTCCGCTCCCATACGTGAACGGATAAAGCGGACAATCACATTGTCTGCTTGAATGGAAAAGGTGTAGTTCTTCAGACAGATGCCATCTCCGGGAGCTGTTTGACCTGCGATTGTCACATCTCCATTGCTGAGTTTTAAAGGCTTCTGCAATTCAATGATGCCGCTGACTGCGAAAACGATTGTACGGGGGCCTTTTTTGTTGATAGCCCAGCGGAAAGTTCCTTCCGAACCGTCATCTGCCAGTGAAGTTACAGTGTATACTGTTCCACCGGCACCTCCTGTTGTATATTTCCCTGCACCGTCGGCACCCGGGAAGGCTGGAACTTTTGAACGGTCGGGAGTAATATTCTCTTTGTACGAATTGTTAGTATTTGTATTCCCTTGAATAGAAGGGAGCATAAATAAGGCACATAGCCCTATCAGGATTTTTTTGTTCATAGCTACTTAGTTATTGGTTGGGTATAAGGAATTTACCAAACTATTCAGATAGACTTCAAGGTTGGTATATTCCTTGCTTAAGTTATATTTGTTTCCGTCACTACTGTCGTTGGGATTCAGTCCGTTGGCTGTTTCCCATTCGTCCGGTATCCCGTCTTTGTCACTATCCTGCTGTGCGGTGGTAGTGGATGCGTATTCACTCCATCCTTCCACATCAGCTTGTGTATCGATCAGTCCGTTCGTTCCTCCGTTTGAGCCTGTGTATGTGAAAGTGCCTTCCTGGGTTTCTTTTACAATACGTTCATCGATATGGTCACGCAGGTTGGAAACACCAGCGTATAGTAATACAGACTGATAGGCATCTTGTGCAGACTGAACGAACGAATAATCATCTAAGATAGGAAAACGTGAAGATACAAGCAAATCTTTTGTTGAAACTTCGTTGTTTTTTACGCAAAAAGCGGTTGAGGAGGTATTATCTGCATTTGCATTGGTCAATTCTGTCTTTTGTGAATTAGATAACTTCTCATGTGTTTCGAAATAATTCCCGTTTACATAGAATTTTCCATATACTCCTTTTGCCTGTTGATTCTTGCCATCATCCAGATAAGCGGTGAAAATACGGCAATGTACTTTCGCTATGGCATTAACAGGTCCCGGTTTATAATAGTTATTCATGATATTATAAGAACCTCCCTCTCCCGCATAGGCCCCTTCGCCAGTCCAATTATAGATTACATTATTGCATAAATCGGCTTTCTCCATATCTTCTCTGTTAGAGTAGCGACTTCCGCAGAGGCGGGGCGTGCGGTTGCTATGGTGTGCCAGCAGATTATGGTGGAAGGTTGCAGGGCTTCCTCCCCATATTCCGCCATATCCATGTCCTCCTTTGTTATGAAGAGAATTTGTCAGACTCTCGCTGATGATACACCATTGCATGGTAAAGTCGGTATTTCCATAAAATGAAGCACATTCGTCCGTACTCCAGCTCATTGAGCAATGGTCGATAATAATATTCCTTTTGCCGGGATAAGAATCTTGATACCCATTCATCGAATCATCTTCCGTCTTACATTCATCCCCCATACGTGAACGGATAAATCGGATAATGACATTGTTTGCGTTGACACGTAAAGTGTAATTTTTCAGGCAAATACCGGGGTGGGGAGCAGTTTGACCTGCAATGGTTATATCGTCATTCTTTATTTGCAACTGTTTGGTTAAAGGGATGACTCCACCTACAGCGAATACAATCGTTCTTTTGCCCGACTTCTCTATCGCCCAACGGAGAGTACCTTCTGAACCGTCATCTTTGAGAGAAGTTACTGTATATACTATTCCTCCGGCTCCACCACTAGTTCGTTTTCCGGCTCCTTCGGCACCGGGAAAAGCTGCGACTGTCGAACGGTCGGGAGTCGGATACTCCGGCAGCTGATCCTCTCCCGAATCATCCGGATCAGTAGAATCTCCCGGCTGTTCTGTTGGAGGATTTGTGTCCTGTTCGAGATTTTCTTCCGAACAGGCTGTGAATGATATGAAGACAGATGCAAGAAAAGCTCCTAAAAAAGTTTTATTCATGGCATTAGTTCTTTAAAATATTAGTTGTACTCACGTATTGTGTTAATTATATGATTGCAAATGTATAGGGAAGAAAAGACGTCGGTGTGCAATATTTGTTTTTCACATTGTATTTTTTGTTATTAGATTCAATTAGAGCATAATTTATTGCGCTTTACTCTGTTCCATTCACCGATTTTTATCCGGTATTCATCGGTTTACTGACCGGAAATCATCTGAAAAGCCTGTAAGAGCACAAAGAAATGATGTATCTTTGAACCATCAATCATTAATCATAGAAACGATGGAACAGAAATCTAAATTCTCATCTCCTACAGGTTTTTCAGGAAAACTTTTGGTAGCTTCATTATTTATCCTTTCAGGGATTTTGTTGTTCGCCCGCAATATGGGTTGGATTACTGCTGAATTATTTAGTATAATAGTATCATGGTATTCTCTTTTTATTATAATGGGAATTTATTCGATGATACGCCGTCATTTTGTTGGTGGAATTATCCTTGTATTGGTAGGTGTTTATTTTTTGCTAGGAGGTCTTTCATGGCTGCCTGAGAATTCTCAGGCAATGGTCTGGCCCTTAGCTTTGATCATAGCCGGAGTTTTATTTCTTTTTAAATCCGGACACAGAGGACCATGGAATGATAAACAGCGTATGTTTCGTGACCATAGAGAATGGATGAAACATGGACATTATGGTCATGCGGGCATGAACTTTGCCAACAATCAGCAGCAAAGTGAATCGGAAGATGGCTTTCTGCGTTCTGATAACACTTTTGGAGCTGCACGTCATGTTGTGCTTGATGAACTTTTTAAAGGAGCAGTCGTCCGTACCTCTTGTGGAGGAACAACGATTGACCTGCGCCATACTCATATCGCACCGGGAGAAACATACATCGATTTGGATTGCAGTTGGGGAGGCATCGAAATATATGTCCCTTCTGACTGGAAAGTAGTATTTAAGTGCAATGCTTTCTTTGGCGGTTGTGATGACAAACGCTGGCAAAACGGGAATATTAACAAGGAAAGTGTATTAGTCATTCGGGGAAGGCTTTCTTTTGGCGGACTGGAAGTTAAAGACTAACGTATGAAAACACATCCGATTATAGATTATCCTTATCGTTGGGTGCCGGTACTGGTGGTAGCGTTGGTTCTGGTGGTAGCTCAGGTAATGATAATGAGTGTATACACAGGTGCGGACTATGTGCCTGCTGTCATAGACGGAATAGCGACAATCGGTTGGTTGATGGCATTAGGTTATTTGGTCTGGTTTGTTGTCGGAGTAGTCTCTATCTTTCAGACGGAAGTCATTACTCTGGTGGCAGGAATACTGATCTGGATAGCCGGCAGCTTTATGGTTTACGATATTGTAACAAGGATAGCCGGTATACCCTATATCACTTTTGCATCTACCATCCCTTTTCGTCTGTTGTTTGGCATTCCGACCTGGGTTGCCATTCTTCTTTGGTATCGTTTGATTGTCGCTAAAGAAGATGCACTGAATCAGGAACTGGAAAAAGAATTGATAATGCATCAACCGGTTAGCCTGCCGGAAGAACCGCAGATAGAGCAGATCGACCGTATCACAGTGAAAGACGGTTCGAAAATTCATTTGATTAAAACGGATGAATTAATCTACATACAAGCATGCGGAGACTACGTTATGCTGATTACTCCTTCGGGGGAATATCTGAAGGAACAGACGATGAAGTATTTTGAGACTCATTTGCCTTCCGATACCTTTGTTCGTGTCCATCGCTCAACGATTGTCAATGTCACTCAAATCTCCCGTGTAGAATTGTTTGGGAAGGAAACGTACCAGCTATTATTGAAAAATGGGGTTAAACTTCGGGTAAGCCTTTCGGGTTACAGGTTATTAAAAGAACGTTTAGGACTATAAGAAATAGCTATTTGATCAACGGATGATTCATTTTCGTTCGTTATCAGCTAAAATTTGAGTGTCCATCAGGCGGCTAGCATTTAGAGTAATGAATGCTAGTCGCCTGATGGACACTTTTATTCTAATCCAAGCAAATACTGAAAATGACTAGTCGAAATTACTATGTAAAGTAAAATATGGAATTTTTGGTATTTTAATCCCAAAATCTCGTATCTGATATTTTAGTGATAAAATAGTGCACCTAAACGCTCAAAAAGTCCCCTCGCTTTATGTTTTATATAACTTCTTTTGCACATATGAAACAAAAAATAAGAACTATAAATCAGGAATATTAATGAATAAACACAAGATAATTCCTGTTTCAATTTTCCCCATGTTTTCAACGATTGATTTGCATGTAATATAAGTATTGATTAGATAGTAATATGTATTAACTTTAAATTGAAATGAATGAAAAATTGTGCATTTATTAAGAAATGGAAATCCTGGTATCAACGCTTTCCTGTGCTTATTAGAACGACGTTTGTGGTAACTCCAGTCTTTTTCAGACGTTACCTGGTACAATATCCTTTTTGTGCTTGTCTTTTATTTTTAGGGGCGTGTACCGATGTCAAAGGGTTTACTAATATGGAGTTAGGTCCCTATGCGAAAGGACCGGAGGTATTAAAGGCTTCCCTACAGCTGAAGGCTTCGGTAAAAATGCTACGGGAGGTCGTGGAGGAAAAGTCGTTATAGTGACCAATACCAACGATGACGGAGAGGGCTCTTTTAGATGGGCATTGCAGCAATGCTCACAAAACGAAGCAACTACTGTTGTTTTTGCAGTTTCGGGCAAAATAGAATTAAAGTCGGAAATCCGTTGCAAAGCTAAGAACTTCACGCTGGCTGGACAAACAGCTCCCGGTGATGGTGTTTGTATCATAAAGAATGAAATAAATTTTGGTGGTTCGGAGAACTTTATTATTCGGCATATGCGTTTTCGTGTCGGTGAAAAAGATGCGAGTGGGAAGGAACATAATGCTGCTTGTCTGCGGGTGGAAAATGCGAATAACTTTATAATTGACCACTGTTCCTTCAGCTGGGCTAGTGAAGAGAATACCGATTTTATTGATACTCATTTTTCTACAGTGCAATGGTGCATTTCCAGCGAGGGGCTTTATTATTCGGTCAATAAAAAAGGTGCACGTGCTTATGGTGGTGCGTGGGGAGGAACTTCATCTACTTATCACCATAATCTGTTTGCTCATTGTAATAGCCGGACACCATTGATGAATGGCGCACGGGGGAAGGATCCTGGACAGGATATCGTTGTTTATATGGAATATATTAATAATGTGAATTATAATTGGGGTAGCCAAATGGCTACTTATGGAGGTATGGACGAGTCTCAGGATCCGGAACATCATGGATGGTCATGTAACTTTGTGAATAATTATTATAAACCGGGGCCCGCTACGACAGCCCGGGTAAAAGAACTGAAATTCTTCCGGCAATCAAGTGCCCGTGAACCCAATAAAGCACCTTTACGTGCCGTTTCAAAGTGGTACTTTCATGGCAATGTAATGGAGGGTAATTCTCAACTGACTTCCGACAATTGGGAAGGTGTATATACGGATGGTAATTATCCTTATTCTATCGATGAGATGAAAGTTTCTTCTTTCATTATTCCTTCAGGGAAAGAGAATTATGAACAATATTGGTTCGACTGGGAATCATACACTTTATCTGACCAATATGAATCTGCGGAGAAAGCTTATCAATCTGTGTTGGCTGATAAAAGTGGTGCCGGCGCATTTCCCCGTGATAAAGTAGATGCGCGTATTGTAAAAGAAGTGAAGAGCGGACTTTGTACTTATACAGGAGCCGGAGACGCCAATAGTGGTGCTATCCCGGGCATAATAAATAGCCCGGATGAGGCTGAAGGTCTGGATGGACTGACGTATAAAACCAGCGGAACCATTACGGATGCGGATCAGGATGGCATGGATGATGCCTGGGAGAAAAAGGTTGGTTTGGACCCTGCTAATCCGGAAGACCGTAACAGGACAACAGAGGTTGGTTATACAGCTTTGGAAGTATATCTTAATAGTCTGGTAGGTGAAAGTATTTCCTACAACTTTAAGAAGTGAAATCAGTGTTAATATTAAAATAGAATGCTATGAATTTATTGAAATTAATGACAGTAGGGTGCCTGTTAAGTTGTTTTTCAGGACTGATGACAAGCTGTTCGGACGATGATGATGCCGGCTCAAAAGTATTGTTACGACCGGTTACTGCTATGGAGATAGTGCAAAACAAGGCATATCTTAGTTGGAAAAGCGTAGAAGGAGCGACCGAATATATCGTTGAGGTGTATAAGGTGGTGGATAAAGGGGAAGAACTTTATAAGACGGAGACCGTGCCGGGGGACCGTTCTTCCTGTGTGATAGATTTAGACTGGGAAGAAAACTACAAGTTTAAGGTGAAATGTGAAGGTAACGGAAGGCTGTCCGGTTATTGGGAAACAGAGGTGACGGGTGTTCTTTACCGCCCTTTGTCGATAGAGTTAGGAGAAGCTCGTACTATAGATACACAGGCTCTTATTTCGTGGATGCCTAATGATACTGTTGTGATTACAGCTCTGACTGCTGTTCCGATGGGGCTGGAGACTGTTAATTCTCAAGATATAAAGGTTTATAACGTTTCTTCCGAAGAATATTTGGCCGGCTCCAAAATTATAGATGATTTAACTCCGGAGACTTCTTATCGTGTTAGTTTTTATTCGGGTGATGAACAGAGTTCGGATACTTATCAGGCACGCATAGAAGTAAAGACAACTGTAACCGAAAATCTGGATGAAGATTATGGGACGGCAAACCGGATAGATTTGCGTAACGAAGCATTTGATCCTGATTATTTTAATAAACTTGACTGGAACTCTCTGGCAGAAGGTACAACCTTTGTGCTTCCGGCAGGTAAGACGTACGTGTTGAATAGTGGAGAAACTGTTATTGAGTTTGCACATTCAGTTCATTTTGTTACTCCGCAAACGTTGGAAGATTATCCGACATTTAGTTTTGATAACGCTTTCCGTATAGTAGAAGGCGGAGTTGTAGACAAGGTTACTTTTAAACGCATCAATCTTAGGGCTTCCAAATCATTAAGTGAGGTTGCTGATAACAGTTTGAGTGGTAAACAAGTGATTTGTCCGGAGTCCGATGTTTTTCTGATTAACACGATTGATTTCACTAATTGCTATATTGAGAATTTCCGTTCTATTGTCCGTTCAAAAAAGGCTACAGGAAATGTAGGAGCTATTGCTTTCAAAGAATGTACCATTAACGCAATCGGTAATCAGGGTATAGTTTCGACTGATGGCAAAAATGGAAATTACATCAATGATGTCTCTTTTGATGAGTGTACTATCACTAATATTTGCGGTATTGCAGATTTGCGGAATAGTAGCAGCGGAAAGAGTATTTCGATTACAAATACTACATTCTGTTATGCGCCGATGGAAAACTCCTTCTTATTCCGGGTAGATCCGAGTATTGCTGTCAAGATTGAAAATTGTGTATTTGGCGGTTCCATGAAAATAGACGGAAAACTTCCGAAATTTAATGAACTGGGGTCCGGAGGACAGGATGATTATACCGGCGTATATCCTTTCAGTTCGGTTAATAGTTTTCAGGCTAATGATCGTACCTCAAGCAAAGGAAACCTCGGACTGAGTGATTCTAAAATGTCAACTGCCACTCTGTTCACTGCTCCGGGGACTAACAATTTTAAATTGAACGAGTTATTCACAGGTTGTTCCAGCGTAGGTGCTTCAAAATGGAGACGATGAACCGCGCATTAAATAATATATATAATATGAATAAACACATTGTATTTATGAAGTTCAAGAGATCTTCATTCATTAAAAAGGTAGGCGTGCTATTGTGTTTCGTAGCATTTGCGCTGTCAGCCAATGCACAGACCCGAAAGGTTACAGGACAGATAGTGGACGAAAGTGGCCAGCCGATTATCGGAGCTACTATACGGTTACAGGATGCTACGACAGGTACTATTACTGATATTGACGGTCACTTTTCGCTGAATGTGCCGGATGGGAAAAAGGTGGTAATATCTTATATCGGATATCTGAAACAAGTAATCCTGCCGAAAGACGATACTTTGAAAGTCATTCTTCAGGAAGATAACCAGAAACTTGATGAAGTAGTCGTAGTAGGTTACGGTAGTATGAAACAGAAAAACATTACCGGTTCCGTATCGACTATTTCTGCTGAAGAACTGGAAGATCTTCCGGTATCCAATCTTTCGGAAGCCTTGCAGGGAATGGTGAATGGCTTGAATGTACAGTTAGGCTCCAGCCGTCCGGGTACGAATGCCAATGAGGTTTATATCCGTCAGAACCGGACTTTCACCGGCATATCCAAGGATGGCGGTAATTCCACCCCTTTGATTATTATTGATGATGTCATTCAGTTAGGAACGAATGGACAGCCGAGTATGGAGCAGTTTAATATGCTGGACCCTTCGGAAGTAGAAAGTATAACTGTGTTACGTGATGCCAGCGCAGCGATTTACGGTTCTCGTGCTGCCAATGGTGCAATTCTTGTAAAGACCAAAAGAGGGAAAAAAGGAGTACCTGTTATTTCCTATTCAGGTAAATTTGCCGTGAATGATGCCGTTAGTCATTCCAAGGTGCTGAAAGGTTCTGCTTATGGACGTTTCTATAATGCTTTGGCGATAGGTTCCAATAAAGCGAGTGGTTATGATGACCTCGACGTGTTGTATAGTGATATGGAATTGGCTGAGATGGATAACCTGAATTATGATTGGCTGGATAAAGCAGGTTGGAAATCGGCTTTCCAACAGACACATACACTGAATGTTACCGGTGGAAGTGAACGTGCTACATATTATGCCGGAGCTACTTATTTTGACCAGGGAGCTAATTTGGGTGATCAAAGCTATAAGCGTTATACTTACCGTGCCGGTGTTGATGTGCGTTTGACGAATGATATTAAATTATCAGCCACGGTTGCCGGTAATGAGGGTAAATCCGATCAGATCTATACAAAAGGGGCTCGCTTTAAACTGTACGGGATGAGTGGAAGTACGGAAAAATCAGACTATAGTGCTTTGCATCATATGCCCAACCATATGCCTTGGAGTGTGACTTTACCGGATGAGAACGGGCAAGATCAGGAATATTGGTTGGGACCTATAGAGAATACATATAGTAGTCCGAGTTTTAATAGAGATTATGTCACTTCCTGGAATTATTTTGCGTTGAATAATAGTGGTTCGTTCAGTAAGAACAGAAGCAACAGCTGGAATGCTGATATCTCATTGACCTACGAAGTTCCTTTTGTGAAAGGTTTGTCACTCCGTGCCACTTATTCGTCTTCGCACTCAAGTGAAGCAACCGAGCAGGCTAGTTTCCCTTATGAACTGGCGTATGTAGGCGGCAGAATGCCTGCCGATCAGCATTTGGTTTATACCATCCCGAGCAGTTCCTTTAAAACGGCTATCTTTGATAAAAACAGTACATTATCATTTAAAGATAAACAGGCGGAAAGACGTCAGATGAACTTTTACGTAAACTATGACCGTACGTTTGGCCAACATAGCATTTCGGCTATGGCTTCCATCGAGCGTTATGAATCATTCTATGATTCTCGTGATATTGAATATGCCGATCTGGCTCATGACATTTCTGATACTTATCTGGGAGTCGGCGGTCCCTCCATCGTCGGGCCGGACGGCAAGTCAGCTCTGGCTTCCGACAATACAGTGACACTTAAAGGTGAATCGGGCTCGCTTTCTTACTTGGGACGTGTGGCATATTCTTATGCTGACCGCTATATGCTACAGTTTATTTTCCGTTCGGACGCTTCGACTAAGTTTGCTCCGGAGAATTACTGGGGATTCTTTCCCGGTATCTCTGCAGGATGGATCATGTCTGAAGAATCATGGTTCAAACGCTCGCTTCCTTGGTTTGAATTTTTGAAGGTACGTACATCCTGGGGACGTACGGGACGTGACAACATCAAAATGTGGAAATGGAAAGAACAGTACAAGATGGACTTGAAAGGAATGCAGTTCGGTGCCGAAAGCGGAAAACCAGGTACCAGTCTGATCCCGCAGTCATCTCCGAACCGTAATGTGAAATGGGATGTTTCCGACAAGTTTAATCTTGGTTTTGATACTCGTTTTTTTGATGGTCGTTTAAGTGCGGTATTCGATTTCTACTATGATATCAATGATAACATCTTGAATCAGTTTATGGCTAGCCAACCGGGAATTCCCGTGTATGCCGGTGGTTCGTATGCTGAAGAAAATTTTGGCCGTGTTGATACATATGGCGGCGAGTTGTCTTTGACATGGCGTGACAAGGTAGGACAGGTGAACTATAATATCGGTATGGATTTCGGTCTGAACGGTAGTAGAGTGAAAGAGTGGGTGCCGGGTTTGCGCTATAACAAATATCCGTCCAGCTCAAGCTGGGAGGAAGGAATGTCTACTTATCTGCCGGTATGGGGATTCAAGGTATGGAAAGGAACCTCGAATGGTGACGGAATTTTGCGTACGCAGGATGATATTAACAGGTATTGGTCTTATCTGGAATCATATACTCCCGAAGGCGGACAAACTAAATATCTGGATAAGACAAGTAAAGACGATTTGCGTCCGGGTATGCTGGCTTACCAGGATTTAGGGGGCGAAATGGTCAATGGAGTTCAACAAGGTCCCAACGGACAGATTGTATTGGAACAGGATTATGCAAAGTTATGTGAAAAGAATAAGACTTATAATGTCTCGACAAGACTGGGTGCCAGCTGGAAAGGACTTGCTATCAGTGCCAATATCGCTACTTCATGGGGTGGAGTACGCTTTATAGACCGTGCTTCTATGGGTGGTAATAAGAGTACAATGATATGGGCGCCGGATTCTTTCTGGGGAGATATGTTTGACGAAATGTACAATCCGAATGGTAAATACCCTAACTTGGGAACAGAATCTCTGATTTCCAGTTCGGCTATCGCCAACTCTGATTTCTGGATGATTAGTACCTTCCGTTGTTACATACGTAATCTGTCTGTCAGCTATACACTTCCTAAAAAGTGGATTGCTCCGTTGAAAATGTCGGCTGTCCGTCTGAATCTGACCGGTAATAATTTGTGGGATTTGTACAATCCGTACCCTAACCATTACCGTAATATGTATGATGCTTCTTCTACAGATTATCCTACTTTAAGAACTTGGTCATTAGGTGTTAATGTTACATTTTAATAATTGTGTCAACGATGAAAAAGAAAAACTTTTTATATACAGGAACTTTAGCCCTCGGTATGTTTATGTCCGGTTGCAGTGATTCATTTTTGGATATGAATAATTACGGAGCTTATGATGATTTTAATTCTGAAACGAAAATCACCTGGTATCTGGCCGGATTATATCAGACTAGTTTTGAAAACTATACATCTCCGACGTCTCAGTATTTGGGATTGTATACTTCTTATGCGCAGGATTTTAACGAATTCACGGATGAGATGTGGGGAATCACGTCTACCAGCCGGATTGACCCGAGTACGCAATATTCGACCATTGATGATATAAAAACACAGACAGATGCATCCAGCGGTAAAAGTTACGACCCGTTGTTTGCCGGTTATTTCGGCAAGGCACTAGGTTCAAGTGTTACAAACAATGCTTATACGCGTATACGTAACTGCAATATCCTGCTTCGTGACATTGATGCTTCCTCGGTTTCGCAGGATACCAAAGATAAGGCAAAAGGGCAGGCCCTCTTTCTACGTGCCATGCAGTTGTTTGATTTGGTTCGTATGTATGGTTGCGTACCTATTGTGACAACAGTGCTGAATGCTGAGGTGACCGATGCAGGACTGCCAAGAGCCTCTGTGACCCAATGTGTGGAACAGATTGTGAAAGACTTGACCGATGCGGCCGCTTTGCTGCCGGATGAATGGGGAACAAACGATTACGGACGTCTCACACGTGGCGGAGCATTGGCATACAAGAGCCGTGTGTTATTATTCTATGCCAGCCCCATCTTTAATAAGAATTGGAATGATCCGGGCAACCTTCGTTGGCAAAAAGCCCTGGAAGCTACTCAGAACGCTATTTCCGGTATTACTGCCAGTGGATTGGACGGTGTGACGGATGCTGCAAGCTGGAGTAAAATATTGGCGGATGACGATAATGAACATTCTAACAGAGAAACATTAGTTGTCCGACTATTGGCTAAGGAAAGCAACTCGTCATTAGGTTACAAGAATAATCGCTGGGAGAAGAATATCCGTTTGAGTTCTCAAGGAGGAAGCGGTGGAAAAGGTGCTCCTATTGAGTTGATCGATGTATTCCCTATGGCTGACGGTACACTTCCCGATGCCGCTCATCAGGTTACCGAAGGTAGTTTGCGCTTTATGGAAAACCGTGATCCGCGTTTCTACCAGACATTTGCCTTTAATGGTTTGAAGTGGGGACATAAAGATGTCACCAATGATACGGTCTGGGCTTATCGTTGGCGAACTTCGGAGTCAACTACCAGCGGCTTTGCCTATAGTGAAGGAGTAAATATAACCAGTCCGGTATTCGTACGTAAGATGAGTGGACTCAATACTGCTTCTGCCAACAACTACGAAGCTTCGGGAGTGCATATCTATGATTTCCGTTATGCGGAATTGCAATTGAATCTTGCCGAGTGTTATGCGGCAACCAATCAGATTGATTTATGTAAACTGGCAATCGGGAAATTGCGTGCGCGGGTTGGGATTCCTTCCACTAATAATTACGGTTTGGATACTTATGTGTTTGACCGGGCATCGGCGTTGGCTGCCTGTTTGCGTGAACGTCAGGTCGAACTGGCATATGAAGGCAAAAGATATTGGGATATTTGGCGTTGGATGCTTTATGATGGAGGACGGGGAGAAGCTATGCAGTTGAGTACCACTAATACCTGTTCATTCCTGAGAGTAACTCCGTTGACCGAAAGATATCGTACAGCTAAATATGTGGATGTAAAAGATGGATATACTCCAGGCAGTAAAGATGTGTTGTCGGAACTGCGTAAGAATATATTTGCAGACCCTGAATCTGCCGATTTCCAGAAGCAACTTAAAGAAGTGGCTGATTTTTGGGAGTCTAATTTCCAGTACGGGGAGCCCAATGTGCAACCTGATAAGAACAACAGCAATGAATGGATTAAGATCGGATGGCGATCTAATTATTATATAATGGGTCTGTCAAAAGATATTTTGGACAATAACTCCTGGCTCGGACAGACCAAAGGCTGGACAGACCAAAATGGTGCTGCCGGAACTATAGATTGGCAAGATGATGAAACTCTGACCATAGATTAAAACTGTTTTCAGGATTAGATTAAGGGCCATAGTAAGGAAGAATTTTATAATACTTTTCTACTATGGCTTTTTTATGAATTATTTTCCGGAGATATACTTTGTTTGAGTACAATTTTAATAGACGAACAGGTAAATGACTATTTTTTACTCCTAATCTGTCAATAATTGAACTTAGGGGGAGTAGACTTCCATTACTTTTGCTTGTGAAATGGGAAAAACATATCAATGAAGATATGGATATTTCTGTAAGTAGTTATCAATAGGAACCCGATAAAATAAATTAAAAAGAGATGAATGGAATTTTGAAAAAGGATTTGAGAGTTGTGCTGACAGGTGTTATGATATTTATATCATATCAGGTTTATTCAAATCCGGAAAGTGGAACAAAAGAACAGGGAGACGTATACAGGAATCTTCCGTTTTCAATGCCTGAAGTGAGCCAACCTTCCTTTCCCGATTATGAGGTTAATATCCGTGATTTCGGCGCACTCAGCGATGGTGTGACCTTGAACACAGAGGCGATAAACAATGCAATCAAGGCGGTAAGTTCCAAAGGAGGGGGGAAAGTTATCATACCCGAAGGATTATGGTTGACGGGGCCCGTCGTACTTTTGAGTAACGTTAATCTATATGCCGAGAAGAATGCTCTCATTGTATTTAGCAGCGATACATCTCTATATCCCATTATCGACACTTCTTTCGAAGGGCTGGACACTAAGCGCTGCCAATCGCCGATTTCGGCAATGAATGCTGAAAATATAGCCATCACCGGCAATGGTGTTTTCGATGGGGCAGGAGATAGATGGCGTCCGGTCAAGAAAGACAAGATGACGGAACGGCAATGGAAAAATCTGGTGAGTTCGGGTGGTAAAGTGGATGAGAACGGAAAAGTATGGTATCCTGATGCGGGTGCTTTGAAAGCCTCTGTACTTATGACCGGACAAAATAACGGGCAGAAAGAAATAACCGATGAAGAGTGGACTTACATGAAAAGCTGGTTGCGCCCTGTCATGCTGAGTATAGTAAAGAGCAAACGGATTCTGCTGGAAGGGGTGACTTTCAAGAACTCACCGGGCTGGTGTATCCATCCTTTGTCTTGCGAATCTTTGACTTTGAACGATGTGAAGGTGTTCAATCCCTGGTATTCGCAAAATGGCGATGCGCTGGATGTGGAGTCGTGTAAAAACGTACTGGTCACTAATTGTTTTTTTGATGCGGGGGATGATGCTATCTGTCTGAAATCGGGTAAAGATGAGGATGGACGCAGGCGGGGAGAACCTTGTGAGAATGTGATTATTAAGAATAATACGGTTTTGCATGGGCATGGCGGATTTGTAATCGGCAGTGAAATGTCCGGTGGTGTCCGGAATGTATACGTATCGGGCTGTTCTTTCGTGGGCACAGATGTCGGTTTGCGGTTTAAGAGTACCCGCGGACGTGGTGGCGTAGTGGAGAACATTTTCATAGATAATATTAACATGATTGATATTTCCAATGATGCTCTGACGATGGATTTGTATTATGCTGTCAATGACTTTCCGGAAACTCCGATACCGGATGTGAATGAGGAAACTCCTGTTTTCAGGAACATTTATATTTCAAATGTTCTTTGCAGAGGTGCGGAACGGGCAGTATATTTCAACGGGCTGCCGGAAATGCCTCTTAAGAATATCTTTATCAAAAACATGACTGTAACTAATGCCAAGAAAGGTATTGTAATCAATCAGGCTTCTCAGGTGAATATGGAGAATATCAAAGTGGAGGATCCTGAGGCTCCGGGCATACAGATAAAAAATGCTACAGGCATTATTATTAACGGGAAAGAATATAAAAAGGATTCCGGAAAAATGCTGCTTTCCGGAAATCAGCGGAATTAACAGATACGGAACTGTTGCTAACTTATTGGAACATAGGGATAAATAAGTATCCTGCTAGCCAAAATCTTTTATGTCTTTAGTCGTTTTTCTTTCGTAGCACCTAGGTGAGACGAATGTATTACCTAGGTGCTTCAGTTATCTGACCTGGGTGCTACAATTGTCTGACCTAGGTGCTACGAAAGAAAATAGCCGGTTATGGTGATTAATGAATGCGTACGGTCGGCTTCTTTTTTTATTTATTCTTCTCTTTATATTCGGAAGGCGTGATACCTACTACCTTCTTGAAGCATTTACTGAAATACTTCGGGTCATTGAAACCGGTCATATAGGCTACCTGTGAGAAATTATATTCCCCGCTGTCTATTAGCTGTGCTGCACGTTTGATGCGTACTTCACGTATGAAGTCTACAGGAGTCAGTCCGATGATGGACTTCAGTTTCCGATAGAAGATGGTGCGGCTGAGCATCAGATGCTCTGCAAATTCGTCGATGGTCAGTTCGGCATTATCCATCTGTTCTTCTATGAACTCCATTACCTTTTGCATGAATTGCTCGTCGTAGGGAGTAATCTGCGGTTGCGATGGGGTAAGAGCTTCTGCGACAGCTATTTCTTTTCCTTCCGTCAGTTTGGCCATATAGATTTCCTGCAAGGATTTGCGTTGGCGGAGCAGTGAAGCGATACGTGTTTTCAGATATGTGGCGCTGAAAGGTTTTGTGATATAGTCATCTATACCTTGCTCCAGTCCGGCAATCCGGTCATCCAAAGAGGCTTTTGCCGATAATACAATAATGGGAATGTGGCAGATGTTATTGTTTTCTTTGATTTGCCGAATCATCTCCAGACCGTCCATAACCGGCATCATTACGTCACTGATGATAAGATCGGGGATATTATCAACTGCGTGTTGCAATCCTTCTTTTCCGTTCGAAGCGGTGATAACAGTATAATTCTCTGATAAGATGTTTTTTAAGAAAGCTTTCAGTTCCTCATTGTCCTCAACCACCAATATAGTAAGCGTATCCGGAGCCGTATTATTCTCCATATCTTCTTTGTCTTCCGCTTCTGCTCTTTTTTCAGTCTGGAGGCTGCTGTCCGGATGAGTAGTCGGACTTTGACTGTCATTCAGAATAAATTCCACCTGACTGTCTTGTTCGAAGACTTCTTTTTGAAGAGGCAGAGTTACCATGAAACGGCTTCCTGCTTCTGGTTCGCTCGTTACTTTGATTGTACCGTGATGCATGTCGACCATTTCTTTTACCAATGACAGGCCGATGCCGGAAGACGGTTGGAGCATATTCTGCTGTGCCAGTGTTTCGAAGCGCTGGAACAAAGTACGCAGTTTAGTCGGTTCAATTCCGATGCCTTCATCCACCACAGAGATTGTCACTTTATCTGTCTGTTTTGTCACTTCTATTGTAATCGCCTTCTCAGCCGGTGTATATTTGAATGCGTTGGATATCAGATTAAAGAATATCTTTTCAAACTTATCGCGGTCTATCCATGCATATATTGATTTAAGTTCGCTTGCCAACCGGAAATTAATCTTCTTTTCTTCTGCAATCAAGCGGAAGTTGATCATTACTTTTTCAAGAAGTGGAATCAGGTCTGTCTTCTCCACCAGTACTTTCATCTTCTGATTCTGTATCTTACGGAAGTCCAGAATCTGATTCATGAGACGTAGCATACGTTCGGCATTCTTTTGTACCACAGTCAAGTGCTCACGGGCTGTGGCGGATAAGTCTTCATTTTCCAGAACTTCATTGACCGGACTGCTGATCAGAGTCAGCGGTGTCCGGAGTTCATGAGATATGTCAGTAAAGAAACGGAGCTTGATATTGGATAGTTGTTGCTCGATATCCACTTGATGGCGCAACCGATAAATATAAAAAAGTACATATACAATACTGCCCGTAAAGAGAACGAAGAGAATAATGTAGAGCAGCCATGCCCAGCCCGTCTCCCAGAAAGTGGGCAGTACGTTGATGGATAAAGTGCGGATATTGTCCATCCATACGCCGTCGCTGTTGGTGGATTTGATTTGCAGTTTATATTTGCCGTTCGGCAAGTTGATGTAGCTGGCAGAACGGTTCTTGTCCCCGTCGTGCCACTCTTCTTCCAGTCCTTTCAGTCGGTATGCGTAACGGATTTCTTTGGAATCGACATAATCGAGTGCCGCAAACTGGAAAGTAACATTACGCTGAGAGGGGGTGAGGCGTAATTCTTTCAGATCGTCAATGGCGATGACAGAAGATTGTCCCTGCACTTTCAAACCGGTAAAGACAATGGGAGGCACATAGGAACTTTTCTGCATCTCTTTGGAAGAAATCTCAATGAAGCCCTTATCTGTGCCGAATACGATTTGATTTCGAGCGTTGATCACCGGTGCCGCTTCTGAGAAGCTAAATTCCTGGTGCAGAGAGTTAAGCCCGTAATTCTCGAAAATCTCTCTTTGAGCGTCGAATTTAGAAATGGCATTTTCCGAAAGAATCCATAAGTTGCCTTGTTGGTCTTCCTGCATGGCTTGTACCAAGTCCGAAGCCAGTCCGTCATCCGTTGTATATGTCTTGAACTCAATCTTGTTGCTGAGCAGGTTCTTGGATACGATTTGGCTGATGCCTCCCGTAAAGCTGGCTATATAGGTTCGTTTTTGCTTGTCGGTGTACGTATGCATCACATCATTTCCGCTCAGGCTGGTACTTATTCCTGACTCGCAACAATTGCGATAAAACTTGATTTCTTCCGGTCTCTCAAATTGATTGGAGAAAGTCAGTAATCCGTTGGTGGTTCCTATTAACAGCACACCACCCGGCGCTTCGGATATGTGGCGGACTTTCGAAGCGTAGCCGGTCGGGTAATTCTTCAACTCATTATCGCTGTGTATAAATTCTGTCTTACCGTCCTTGTTGTAGGTTAGCAGATTGATTCCTCCGCCATAGCAGCCTATCCAGATACGTTTATGGCTATCTTGAAAAATGGAATATACACTGTTGCCACTTAAGCTGTATGGCATATTCGGTTGATGAGTGAATTGTTGTACGGAATAGGAATCCGGCGACTTTTTCTTTAACAGATAAATGCCGTTTTCCTTTGTTCCTATCCAGATATTGCCTTCATGGTCTTCAAGAAAGCAATATACGCTTGTAAAACTCTGTTTGTCTTTGCTTATTTTTCCTTGTGGCGTCAGATAGCCTTCCAACTGTCCGTCCGGTTGGTACACTCTGATCACCTGTGCCTTCGAAGAAACCCACAGCCTCTTTTCACTGTCGCATAAAAAAGCGCGGGTTTCGAATCCATTGTCAATATGCACCAGATTATAGGTATGTGGAAAGAAAGACAATTTGTAAATGCCACGTGTACTGGTCAGCCAGCAGTTGCCCTGATTGTCCAGTGTGTAAAAGCGGACGAGCGGACTGAAAACAGATTTCGGATTGTTGCTGTCCTTCAGCATGGGTTTCAGTTCTTTGTTTTCACGGTCATAATAAGACAGATTCCCTTCCGGGGGGAGAACCCATAATGTGTGTTGCTGGTCTTCAAAGATCACATTCTTGTTTTTCCGTTCATATCTGATCACTTCGTCGGCCGGTGTGAACAAATGCTGCATTTCCTCGGTGGATGGATTATAACGGATCACTCCTGTCGTTTGGGGGAATATCCATAGTTCCTTGTAATGGTCTTGATAAACAGACTGTACGACGCTGGATGGTTGCGTTGATGTGCGTATATCAATTAACTGGAATTCTTTTTCTTTTATCTTATAAATAATCAGTCCGTTGTCTGTAGCCAGCAAAAGTGTATTGGAGTCAAACTTCTTGACTTCGTTAATCATCGAAACATGATAAGGAATCTCTATGAATTTGAATTGTCTGGTCTTAAAGTTGTAAGAGGCCAGTTTGTCCGATTGGGAAACCAGATAAATAATTCCATCCGCTTCTTTGATGTATTGGAACGGGAAATCGCTGTCTACCTGCTTCTTTCCTATGATCGAGATTCCTTTGTTGGTCAGTATCCATTCATCTCCTTCGGAATCTTCGAAAACGGTATATATCTTGTCTCCCTTCAAGTTTTGTTTGAAGGAGCTGTACAGAGTGATTCCTTTCCCCTGTTTGCAAAGTTGGTCATCTATGCGGATGGCGGCACATTCGTTCTGAAAGGTGATCCACGAGATTCCTTTGGAAAGGGTATAGATATGGTCGGCATAATTATTTGTTATCATGGTTTCTGCTACCGAACCTAAAATGTCGATGAACTTCTCTGTCTGATTGTCGAACATATACACCCGTCCGTCATAGGCTTGGCACCAGATATCCCCATATTTCGTTTCTGCTATCTGACTGATCCGGTTGGTATTCAGAATATAGCCGTCTTTGTAAGATGTCTTATAGTTTTTGAATGTATATCCGTCGAATTTATTCAGTCCGTTCCAGGTACCGAACCATAGAAATCCTTTTTTGTCTTGTATGATCGTCTGTACTATTCCTTGAGACATTCCGTCATTGACGGAATAATGCTTGATCTGATAGGTAGGCTGGGCCACTAATATGCAAAAGTTAAAAAGAGAAATAAGAAGGAGCCATGCGCGTTTCATAATATCGGTGTTTTTTGTTAGAACAAAAATAAGTAAAAGGATGGAAAACAAGAAGCCCCGACGCTACATTGAACGGATAATACGAAAGTTTGCCTATTTTTTCCTCCCTTTCGCTGTCTTGTCTGCCTGCTTATGCTAAAAATCCTCTTTATATTCTGTTTTTAGAACATAAAGAGGATAGTTTATTGACGAGAGTCGCATGGGGTATGGTGAGATGAAATCATAATTGGGGAATAATTGCACAAGACTTTCACAAGTATCCTCC
>ENA-ORUL01000641-ORUL01000641.1-human-gut-metagenome-genome-assembly--contig:-NODE-641-length-29060-cov-19.364006_pt1 | contig 29060 bp, 21 predicted proteins | sample MGYA00242084_ERZ509219 | MGnify/ENA primary metagenome ERZ509219 (study PRJEB26280, sample SAMEA2338792) | human gut metagenome | biome: human gut; feature: human-associated habitat; material: faeces...
CCGTTTCGTCGGTAGCCGGGCCTACCCTGGCCGCCGCCATCCTCTCGGCCGCCAGCTGGCCGTGGCTTTTCGCCGTGAACATCCCCGTCGGGCTGACCGCCCTCGTGCTCAGCTCGCGCTTCCTGCCCGAGAATCCGGTCCGAGCCCACGAAGGGAAATTCAACTGGCGCGATGCCGTGATGAACGCACTGACCTTCGGTCTGATGATGGCCTCCATCGAGGGTTTCTCGCACGGCCTCGACCTGCGGATCCTCTCGGTCGGCATCGCTGCCCTGCTCATCATCGGCTTCCTGTTCATCCGCTCGCAATTGCGCGAGCCCTACCCGTTGCTGCCGTTCGACCTGCTGCGCATCCCGATCTTCTCGGTGTCGGTCGCCACGTCGATCTGCTCGTTCCTCGGGCAGATGCTCGCCTTGGTGGCCCTGCCCTTCTACCTGCAACACACCTGCGGATACAGCGACGTGGCAACCGGGCTGCTGATGACCGCCTGGCCCGCCATCATCATGGTCGTCGCCCCGGTAGCCGGTATCCTCGTCGAACGCGTCCATGCCGGACTGCTCGGCGGACTGGGGCTCACGGCCATGGCCGTCGGACTCGTGCTGCTGGCCTGGCTTCCCGACCACCCGTCGAACGGCGACATCATCTGGCGACTGGTACTCTGCGGCGCCGGCTTCGGCCTCTTCCAGTCGCCCAACAACAGCATCCTGATCGCCTCGGCACCGCCCGAGCGGAGCGGCTCGGCCAGCGGCATGCTCGCCACGGCCCGTCTCGTAGGACAGACCACGGGCGCCGCACTGATGGCCCTGCTGTTCCACCTCGTTCCCGACAACAGCACCCACACGGCGTTGCTTCTGGCCGGAGGCTTCGCACTGGCCGGAGCCGTCGTCAGCTTCACACGCATCTCCCTGCCGTTGCCCGAAGGCCTCGACCGCCGGCACCGGCGTCCATAAGAACCGATGAAGAACATCTCCCGAATGCTTCTGCTCCCGCTCGCCGTTGCGGGATGCCTCACCGCAACATCCGCCTCAACGGCGCGGATGCTCCGCACGGCCGTTCCCGCGGCCGATTCGATCCGGACAAGCGCCCCGGCCGATACGGCCCTTGCGACGCGGCCGGCCACGCCGGAATCCCCGGGCCCCGCAGTGCCCGACACGCTCCGACCCGCAGGCGACGCGGCCGCACACCCCGTTGCGGCCTTTCTGCGCCCTCGCTACCTGAAGAGGGGCGACACGGTCGCCATCGTCTCCCCGGCGGGACGCATGGCACTCAAGACCGACACGGCGAAGATCCGCCGCCGCTTCGAGCAATGGGGGCTCCACGTCCGCTACGGCGCCCACTACGCCGACCGCTCGCAACCCTACTTCGCGGGGACCGACGCCCAGCGCGCGGCCGACCTCCAGCAGATGATCGACGACCCTTCGGTACGGGCCATCATCGCCTTCCGCGGCGGCTACGGATCGGTGCGCCTGCTCCCGCGCCTCGACTTCTCGCCCCTGTGCCGGGACCCCAAATGGCTGGTGGGCTTCAGCGACATCACGACGCTCCACCTGGTGATGCGCAACCTCCGGATCGAAAGCATCCACGGCCCGATGCCCGCAGGTTTCCGCTTCGACGACGAGGAAGAGGACCTCTCGGCCGAGTCGCTGCGCGAGGCCCTCTTCGGGCTCACGCAGCAGATCGACACGGAGCCCCATCCGCTCAACATCCCGGGCTGCGCCTCGGGCCGTCTGGCCGGCGGAAACCTCACGGTGCTCTGCGCCGCGATCGGCACCCCCGAGGAGCTGCGCGCCGAGGAGCCGACGGTGCTCTTCATCGAAGAGGTCGGCGAGTTCGTCTACCGCCTCGACCGCATGATGCAGAGCCTCCACCGCAGCGGGGCACTACGCAACGTGAAGGCCGTCGTCGTGGGCCACCTGACCGACATGATGGGGCAGCGGAAGTTCGGCGTGGAGGATGCCGGCGAGGTGTTGGCCGAGCAGCTGCGTCCGCTCGGTATCCCGGTGCTCTTCGGACTGCCGGCCGGTCACGAGGAGCCGAACCTGGCGCTCTACCTCGGACGCGAGGTGACCGTCACGGTGACCCCCGAGGGCGGCAACATCCGCTTCTGAGACACAGGGCTCCGTCGGCAGGCCGAAAAAAAGCGGGCGCGGCGTAAGACCCAAGGCGGATTTTTGCTATATTTGTCGAAAACCGCAACATTATGTTCTCAGCAAAAACCTATATCGCGCGCCGCAAGATGCTGCGCACGAAAATCGGGCAGGGCATCATCCTGCTTCCGGGAAACGCCCCCGCACCGAACAACTACCCCAACAACGCCTACTATTTCCGCCAGGACTCGTCGTTCCTCTACTACTTCGGACTCAACATTCCCTCGCTGGTGGGTCTGATCGACGCCGACTCGGGCGAGGAGGCCCTCTACGGCGACGACTTCACCGTCGAGGACATCATCTGGACCGGCCCGCAGCCCACGCTCCGCGAGCTGGGCGCCCAGGTAGGCGTTACGGAGACCTTCCCGACGGCCGCCCTCGAGGCGCGCCTGCGCAAGGCCATCGCCCAGGGGCGCAAGATCCACTACCTGCCCCCCTACCGCGGCGAAACGAAGCTCCAGCTGTCGGAACTGCTGGGCATCAAGCCCGCCCTGCTGCACGACTACAAGTCGGTGGACCTGATGTTCGCCGTGGCGGAGATGCGCGAAAAGAAGAGCGCCGAGGAGATCGAGGAGATGGAGCGCGCCTTCCGCATCGGCTACGAAATGCACACGCTGGCCATGAAGCTCTGCCGCCCGGGCATCGTTGAGCGCGAGATCGCCGGCGCGATCGAAGGCGTCGCCAAGTCGCTCGGATCGGGACTCTCCTTCCCGTCGATCGTCTCGCAACACGGCGAAACGCTCCACAACCTCAACTGCGACGGGGTGCTCGAGGAGGGCCGGCTGCTGCTTTGCGACGCCGGCGGCGAGACGGTGAACAACTACTGCTCGGACCACACCCGCACCTATCCCGTCAGCGGACGCTTCACCGAGCAGCAGAAGGAGATCTACAACATCGTGCTGGCGGCTCACGACCACGTGGCCCGCATCGTCAAACCCCACATGATGTACACCGAGATCCACAAGGCCGCCTACCTCACGCTGGCCGAAGGGCTGATCGGCGTGGGGCTGATCAAGGGTACGGCGGCCGACGCCGTGGCTTCGGGCGCCATGACGATGTTCATGCCCCACGGACTGGGCCACGGACTGGGCATGGACGTACACGACTGCGAGGCGATGGGCGAGCGTTCGTTCGACTTCTCGACGATCGCCGAGCGTGCCGCCAAGTCGGCCACCTGCATCTACCGCGCAGCCTGGCGCATCGAGCCGGGCACGGTGCTGACCGACGAACCGGGCCTCTACTTCATCCCGGCGCTGATCGACAAGTGCCGCGCCGAGGGTCTTTACAAGGGGATCGTGGACTACGATGCCCTGGAGGCCTACCGCAACTTCGGCGGCATCCGCATCGAGGACGACATCCTCGTGACGGAGGAGGGGAGCCGGATCCTCGGTGACCGCAAGATTCCCGTCACGGTCGAGGAGCTCGAGGCCGTCGTCGGGAAATAACGGAACACACGCAACGGTCCGGTCTCCGTCTCCGGGGCCGGACCGTTCCATATCCTATTCCGCAATCCCATGTACCGAACCACCGGACTCCCGAACACACGCATCCATGTCGCCGACACTCTCCGCGGCATCGCCGTCGCCGGCATCATCCTGATCCACTCCTGCGAGCACTTCAACCTCTACTGGTCGGGGCTCTCGTTCGACCGCGCGCTCGTCGAAGGGCTCGAAGGGCCTGCCGAACGCTTCATGTGGTGGCTGCTGGCGGGCAAGATGTACACGATCTTCGCCCTGCTCTTCGGATTGAGTTTCCACATACAGAACGACAATCAGGCACAACGGGGTTCGGACTTCTCGCTCCGTTTCATGTGGCGCATGGTCCTGCTCTTCGCCATCGGAATGGTCAATACGGCCTTCTACAACGGCGACGTGCTGGTGCTCTATTCGTTGCTCGGACTGCTCCTGCCGTGGCTGGGCAGGCTCTCCTCGCGATGGCTGTGGGGACTCTTCGCCCTGCTCATGCTCCAACCGCTCGAAGGAATACAGATCGCCGCCGGAACATCGTTCCACGTCGATGCCGACAGATGGGGTGAGGTCGCATACCCGGTCTTCGCGAACGGCGGGTTGGGCGATACGCTCGCAGCCAGCATCCGCTACGGACAGCCCATGACCTTCGCCTGGTACCTCAACAACGGACGGGTCACCCAGACGCTCGCCCTCTTCCTGCTGGGCATGCTGCTGGGCCGCCGCCGGCTCTTCTACGACGAGGGCGGCAACCGGCGCATCTGGCGGCGGATCTTCGCGGGAAGCCTTCTCGCCGCCGTCCTGCTCTTCGCCCCGATCGGCGAAGAGGGTTCGCCGTTGCGCGTGATGACCGCAGCGTGGTACAACCTCGCCCAAACGATGGTTGTCGTTTCGGGCGTCGTCCTGCTCTGGTACGCCTTCGCAGGGTTCCGGCGCGCGGTCGGTCCGATCGCCGCAATCGGCCGCATGAGCCTGACGAACTACCTGCTGCAGTCGATTCTCGGCACAGCCCTCTTCTACAACTGGGGGCTGGGGCTCTACCGCGAAGTGGGAATCGTCTACGCCCTGCTGGCCGGCGTGGGGATCGTCGTCGTGCAGTATCAGTTCTCACGGCTCTGGCTCAAAGGCTTCTCGCATGGCCCCGTCGAGTGGGTCTGGAAACGGCTCACCTGGCTTGATATCCCGCTACTGAACCGGAAAATCGCCTCCTGAGGACGATCCTCGCCATTCGGGGTTTCAGCCTCTCCGCATGCCCGCCCGCACCCGCAGGGGGCGGCGGCAATACACCTCAGGGCAAAGGAACAAAAAAAGCAGAGCCGGCTTGTTTTTCCCGATTTTTTCGTATATTTATAGTCGGCTAACCGAAAATCAACCTTAAAACATAGTCCGAATATGAAAAACTATTCAGCAAAAGAGATCAAGAACATCGTACTGATCGGCGCGCCCGGCACGGGAAAAACTACCCTTGCCGAAGCGATGGCCTATGAAGGGAAGGTCATCGACCGCAGGGGTAGTATCGAGACGAACAACACGCTCTCGGACAACACGGATATCGAACACGAATACAAGCGTTCGATCTATTCGACGATTCTCTTCACGGAGTTCATGGACCGCAAGCTGAACATCATCGACTGCCCGGGTTCGGACGATTTCTGCGGAAATCTCTTCTCGGCGTTCAAGGTCGGCGACGTCGGCGTGTTCCTCTTCAATGCACAGAACGGCTGGGAGGTCGGCAGCGAGATACAGGCCCGTTACGCACGCCTGCTCAAGAAACCCGTCATCGGCGTGATCAACCAGCTCGACGCCGACAAGGCCAACTTCGAAGTTGCCTTCGAGTCAATCAAGGCCGCCTCGCGCGTGAAGCCCGTACTGGTACAGTATCCGGTCAATCAGGGCGCCGCCTTCGACTCATTCATCGACGTGCTGATGATGAAGATGTACCGCTTCAAGGACCACGACGGCCACCGCGAGGAGCTCGAGATTCCGGCCGAGGAGTTGGAACGCGCCCAGGCGCTCAACAAGGAGCTCGTGGAGATGGCCGCCGAGCACGACGAGGCCCTCATGGAGCTCTACTTCGACAAGGGGACCCTCACGCAGGACGATATCCGCGCCGGACTCAAGATCGGCGTATCGCGCCGCGAGGTGATGCCGATCTTCTGCACGAGCGGCAAGTGGGACATCGGCACCAAGCGTCTGATGGAGTTCATCATCAACGTGGCCCCGGGCCCGCTCAAGGCCCCCGCGTTCCTCTCGACCGAGGGCGAGGAGATTACGGCCGACGAGGCGGCTCCCACCGTGGCATTCGTCTTCAAGAGCCAGATCGAGCAGCACATCGGCGAGATCACCTACTTCCGCGTCATCCGCGGCAAGATCACCGAGGGTACCGAGCTGGTGAACACCCGCACGGGCAACAAGGAGAAGCTCTCGCAGCTCTTCGCCGTGGCGGGCAAGAACCGCATCAAGGTGACGGAGCTCTCGGCCGGCGACATCGGCTGCACGGTCAAGCTCAAGGGCACGCGCACGAACGACACGCTGTCGGCTGCCGCCGCTCCGGTCACCATCGAGCAGATCGTCTTCCCCGAGCCGCGCTACCGTGCCGCCATCAAGTGCAAGGAGCAGAGTGACGAGGAGAAACTGGGCAAGATCCTCAACGACGCCAAGTTCGAGGATCCGACGATCCTCGTGGAATACTCCAAGGAGCTCAAGCAGACGATCATCCAGGGCCAGGGCGAACACCATCTGAACATCCTCCGCTCGCGCATCGAGAAGGAGAACAAGCTCTCCTACGAGTACATCGCCCCGAAGATCCCCTACCGCGAGACGATCACGAAGGTGGCGCAGGCCGACTACCGCCACAAGAAGCAGTCGGGCGGCGCCGGACAGTTCGGCGAGGTGCACATGATCATCGAACCCTACTACGACGGAATCGCCGAGCCGAAGAACTACAAGGTGCCCGGCAAGGGCGACATGGTCGTGAACGTGAAGACGAAGGAGGAGTACGACCTGCCGTGGGGCGGCAAGCTGCAGTTCTACTCGGCGATCGTCGGCGGCGCCATCGACGCACGCTTCATGCCGGCGATCCTCAAGGGTATCATGGAGAAGATGGACGAGGGCCCGCTGACGGGATCCTACGCCCGCGACATCCGCGTGGTGATCTACGACGGCAAGATGCACCCGGTGGACTCGAACGAAATCTCGTTCAAGCTCGCCGCACGAAACGCCTTCAAGGAGGCCTTCCGCAACGCCGGCCCGAAGATCATGGAGCCGATCTACAATGTCGAGGTCCTCACCCCAAGCGAGTATATGGGCGCCGTGATGAGCGACCTGCAGAACCGCCGCGCGATGATCGCCGGCATGGAGTCGGACAAGGGATTCGACCGCCTGAACGCCCTCGTGCCGCTGGCCGAACTCTACCGCTATTCGACGACCCTCTCGTCGCTCACCTCCGGTTCGGCTACCTACACGATGAAGTTCTCCTCCTACGAGCAGGTTCCGGCCGACGTACAGGAGAAACTGCTCAAAGCCTACACCGATACGGACGAGGATTAATCCCCGCTCCAAGATACGGACACGGACCGTCGCGGCACTTCCGCGGCGGTCTTTTTTTGAAGTTCCGACATCCTGCCGCACACCCGCCGCGCACGGCAATCCGGAATTTGCATTCTCGGAACTTTTTGTTACCTTTGCCTTCCGAAAAACCTCTCCGGACTTCTTCGAAACAGAAAAGACAAAAAGCCCCGGGCACTGCTCTCCCCAACAGCACAACCGCACCTCCCCGGACAACAGAGACCGACCCTAAACCGAATCCGAAAACCATAACGGCCCACCGCCCCAACCCCGGGAGGAGGCCCGACGAAAACTACCAGCGGCAGGGTGGTTCCGCAGCCCTTCGAATTCTTCAGGCGCGGCAACCAGTTGCGACCTGCCGCTCTCTTTTTTCACTCGCCTGACGAGAAGAGGGGACCAAGTCTACGGCACGTTAAATTAACGTTAATAATCTGTTGCAAAACCGTGACATCGGAAAATTCTCCGTAATTTTGTTCATCATTTGTACCGTTCCAAGCATGAGCGAAATCTACACCGTCATCATCGGCATTTTGGGAATTCTCGCCGTTTCCGGACTCTTCGTCGGCGTCACGAACGACGCGGTCAATTTCCTCAACTCAGCAATCGGATCCAAAGCCGCCTCGATGCGCGTCATCCTGACCGTCGCCTCGGTCGGCATCGTCATCGGCGTCATCACGTCGAGCGGCATGATGGAGGTCGCACGCAGCGGCATGTTCAACCCGGCGCTCTTCTCGTTCCACGAGGTGATGATGCTCTACCTGGGCGTAATGTTCGCCAACGTCATCCTGCTCGACCTCTACAACTCGTGGGGACTCCCCACCTCGACCACCGTATCGCTCATCTTCTGCCTGCTGGGTGCCGCCATCGCCGTATCGGTCTACAAGATCGCCGGAGACCCCGCACAGGGCGTATCCTCGCTCGGACAGTACATCAACACCTCACGGGCCATGGGTATCGTCTCGGCCATCCTGCTCTCGGTGGTCATCGCCTTCACGTGCGGCACGGTCGTGATGTACATCTCACGCCTGATTTTCTCGTTCCGCTATACGGTATACCTGCGCCGCTACGGAGCCGTCTGGTGCGGCGCCTCGCTCACGGCGATCGTCTACTTTGCCGTCTTCAAGGGGCTCAAGTCGATCCTCGCCGGGCATGAGTTCATCCGCATGATCGACGAGAACCTGCTCGCATCGCTCTTCTTCTGCTGGGTCGGATGCTCGCTGCTGCTCTTCATCATCCAGCGCTTCCGGATCAACATTCTCCGCATTACGATCCTCTCGGGCACCTTCGCCCTGGCCCTGGCCTTCGCCGGCAACGACCTGGTGAACTTCATCGGCGTGCCCGTGGCCGGATTCGACGCCTACTCGATCGCCCGCCATTCGGGCGACGCCTCGATGATGATGGGCGCGCTCAACGAAAACGTCCCCGCTAACTTCGCCGTGCTGCTGGCTGCCGGCGGCGTGATGATCCTCACGCTCTGGACCTCCAAGAAGTCGATGCACGTCTCGGCCACCGAGCTTTCGCTCTCTACCCAGAGCGACGAAGGGTCGGAGCAGCAGTACGGGTCGTCGCTCTTCTCGCGCACGATCGTCCGCGCGGCACTCAACATCAATGCCGGCATCGAACGCGTCATCCCCGAGCGGGTGCGGAAATCCATCTCCCGCCGCTTCGAATACGAAGACATCGAACATAGCGGAGCCCCCTACGACATGATCCGCGCCACGGTGAACCTCACCACCTCGGCCCTGCTCATCGCCCTGGCCACCTCGCTCAAACTGCCCCTTTCGACGACCTATGTCAGCTTCATGGTGGCCATGGGTTCGTCGCTGGCCGACCGCGCATGGGGCCGTGAAAGCGCCGTATACCGCATCTCGGGCGTCATGACCGTTGTCGCCGGGTGGTTCGTCACGGCCCTGGGCGGCTTCCTGATCGCCTTCGTCGTGGGCCTGGCCCTGATCTACGGCGGAACGGCGGCATTCATCGTCATCACCCTGCTGTGCGGATACATGCTCATCCACAGCAACTTCATGAAGAAAGGCAAGGAGGCCCGCCGCGAAATCGCCCGCGCCGAAACGAACGAAGACATCATCCTGGGGCTGCGTGACGAGGTTTGCGCCACGATGGAGAGTGCCACGCGCATCTACGACCGCACGCTGATCGCCGTCTTCAAGGAGAACCGCAAGGTGCTGCGCGACATGGTCAAGGAGTCGAACGACCTCTTCTACCAGTCGCGCGAACGCAAATACTCGCTGATGCCGACGCTCCGCAAGCTGCAGGGCGGCGACGTCAATACGGCCCACTACTACGTGCAGGTGGTCGATTACCTGAACGAGATGACCAAGGCCCTGATGCACATCACCCGTCCGGCATTCGAGCACATCGACAACAACCACGAGGGTCTGTCGAAGGAGCAGGCCCGCGACCTGATGTCGATCAACGACGATGTGGAGACCATCTACCGCCGCATCAACCAGATGCTCCGCGAAGGCAACTTCTCGGACATCGAGGAGGTGCTGACGCTGCGCGACCAGCTCTTCGAGGCAATCGCCGAAGCGATCAAGTCGGAGCTCACGCGCATCAATGAGGCGAAGTCGAACACCAAGGCCTCGATGCTCTATCTGACGATCCTGACAGAGACGAAGAACATGGTGCTCCAGTCGCGCAACCTGCTCAAATCGCAGCAATACTTCCTCAAGCACCGCACCGAGCCCAAGGTCTGGATCAAGTAGGGCCGCCCGGCACGCAACATGCGGGAAAGGACCAAGGATCCCGCCGGCAGGAAAAAGGGCGTGCAAGGGAGACCGGAAAAAGAGAAAAACAACATCCGTCATGGACATAGCCAAAGCCAAGCGGCGTGAGAACATCGCCGAATACATTCTCTACCTCTGGCAGCTCGAGGATCTGCTCCGGGCGCTGCAGTTCAGCCCCGAGGCGATCTACTCGACGCTCATCGCCCCGCGCAAGGACATCGCCGAGGAGCAGAAACACCTCTTCCTGATGTGGTACCTCGACCTGGCCAACCTCCTGCAGCAGGAGGGCAAGGCCGAGAAGGGACACCTGGAACACACGCTGCACCTGATCCGCGACCTGCACGACCTGCACCTCCAGCTGATGAAACTCCCCTCGGGCAAACACTACCGTGCGACCTACGCACGGCTCGAACCCGAGCTGCCGCGCCTGCGCGCCGTGCTGGGCAACCCGGGGATCAGCGACACGGAGCTCTGCTTCCGCGCCCTCTACGCCGCCATGCTCTACCGCATCAAGGGCGAGGGCGGCAAGTCGGCCGTCAGCGACACGATCGAGTTCATCTCGCCCGTCATCGCCGAATTGGCCGACATCCACGGGAAGGTCGAGCGCGGCGAGATGGACCTCTTCAAGTCCGAAGAGGAGAAATAACCCGACGCCGGCAGAGGGCCGCAACGAATTTCGCCCCGGTTGCAGAGAGATTGCAGCCGGGGCAATAGTTTTTGATGCGGGCGAGTCCACGCAGAGGGCCTCATTCGGAATCTCACCCGAGGTCGAGCCCCATGATATAGTCGTTCATGTAATAGCCGTTGCCGATCGGGAAGTCGCCCTCGCGCAGACGGCGCATCCCCATGTGCTCGTAGAAGTAAAGCGCACGGTTACCGCGATTCACGTTCAGCTCCATACGGCAGACACCCGGCTGCAAAGCCCGGACATGCGCCACCGCCGTACGGAAGAGAAACGCCCCGGCGCCACACCCCTGGAAACGGGGCAGCACGTAGATCTTCTGCAGGTGGAACAGCCGTTCGCCCTGCCGCTCGACGGAGACATAGCCGCACGGCTCGCCGTCACACGAGGCGATATAGAAGACATGGCCTCCGCGCAACTGCTCCCGCAGGCTCTGCTCCGAGTACATCCACTCCATCATGTAGTCCAGCTGTGCGGGCGAGAGCAGCTCCCGGTAGGTTGCCGGGAAGGCCACGCCCGCCAGCGAGCGGATCAGCGGAATATCGGCCTCCGTGGCCTTTCGACATGCAAACATGGCATCAAACGGAAAAGGGCCGGCTTGAGCAAGCCGACCCATGTATTTTTCCTGCAAGAAGACTAAGCGTACTTGAACGTCGACTCGTCCGATACGGTCAGCTTCTTACGACCCTTTGCGCGGCGCGCAGCCAGCACCTTGCGACCGTTGGCGGTAGCCATACGAGCACGGAAACCATGCTTGTTGATCCGCTTGCGACGCGACGGCTGGTAAGTTCTCTTCATTGCCATAGCTATCTAATATTAATTGTTTCAGACATTTTTACGGATTGCAAAAGTACAACAAAAAACCGATCCGCAAAAATTTTTCACGAAAATATTTCAAAAACCCGCGCAAAACACGAAATCTTGCTAACTTTGTCTATAGTGCGGCCCCCTCCGCGGCCCGCAAAAAAGAGACACCATGGCAGTATTCAAAGTCGAAGGAGGCCACCGCCTCCACGGGTCAATCACCCCGCAGGGCGCCAAGAACGAGGCGCTTCAGATCCTCTGTGCCACGCTCCTGACCCCCGAACGGGTCACCGTGCACAACATCCCCCAGATCCTCGATGTCATGCAGCTCATCGAGCTGCTCCGGGCAATGGGCGTCGAAGTGGACCGTCTGTCGGACGACACCTATTCGTTCCGCGCGCGGGAGATCGACTTCGACTACCTGCGCACGGACGACTACCGCCGCCGTTGCGCGCGCCTGCGCGGCTCGGTGATGCTCATCGGCCCGATGCTGGCCCGCTTCGGCGTGGGCTACATTCCCAAGCCGGGCGGCGACAAGATCGGACGCCGGCGCCTCGACACCCACTTCCTCGGTTTCCAGAAGCTCGGTGCGAAGTTCAACTTCGATGTCGCCGACGATTTCTTCATGGTCGAGGGCCGGGAGTTGAAGGGCACCTACATGCTCCTCGACGAGGCCTCCGTAACAGGCACGGCCAACATCATCATGGCCGCCGTGCTGGCCCGGGGCACGACCACAATCTACAACGCCGCCTGCGAACCCTACGTGCAGCAGCTCTGCCGCATGCTCAACCGCATGGGCGCCCGCATCTCGGGCATCGCCTCGAACCTGCTGACCATCGAGGGCGTCGAGTCGCTCGGCGGCACGGACCACACGCTGCTGCCCGACATGATCGAGGTGGGCAGCTTCATCGGCATGGCCGCCATGAACCAATCGGAGCTGACCATCCGCAACGTGTCCTACGAGAACCTGGGCATCATTCCCGCCCAGTTCGCCCGCATGGGCATCCGCTTCGAACAGCGCGGCGACGACATCTACATCCCCGAACAGGACCACTACAGCATCGAGACCTTCCTCGACGGCTCGATCATGACCATCGCCGACGCCCCCTGGCCGGGCCTCACGCCCGACCTGCTGTCGATCTTCCTGGTCGTGGCCACACAGGCCAAGGGAGCCGTGCTGATCCACCAGAAGATGTTCGAAAGCCGTCTCTTCTTCGTCGATAAACTCATCGACATGGGCGCGCAGATCATCCTCTGCGACCCCCACCGCGCCACGGTCATCGGACACGACCACCGGCTGCGGCTCCGCGCCACGCGCATGACCTCGCCCGACATCCGCGCCGGCGTGGCACTGCTCATCGCCGCCATGTCGGCCGAAGGGGTCTCCACGATCCAGAACATCGACCAGATCGACCGCGGCTACAAGAACATCGACGGACGGCTCAACGCCCTCGGGGCACGAATCGAACGTCTCGAAGAGAGCCTGTAGGTATCTTTGAGAAACAGAACAGGGACCGTCCAAAGGCGGTCCCTGTTTTTTTATTTCTGCGTTTTCAGGAGCAGTCCCCGTTCCGTCTTCCGCCCGTTCCGAAACAAAAGGACCGAACATACGATGCGAAAAACAGAATGGACAGCCGCACCGCAACTCAACCTTCATAATACGCAGAAGTTGCCCCTGCATCCTGCATTCTGCCGGATCCCGGATAGAGGGTTTTGCAGGGGGCAGGATACGGGCTCGAGGAGACATCAAACAGGTACAAGGTTATTTCATTAAAAAATTCCGACAATAGTCTTTATGTATGCTATTTTTTTATTATATTGCGTTACAATTCGAGATTTTTCATCTTGTTACCTTCCCCAGATGGAAAATCGATCCCGAATAAGAAACCTAAACCTAAATGTCTATGAGACGAACAATTCTCCACTTCTTCTTTTTAGCTTCGGCTATGTTCGTTTCTGCCAGCATGGGGGGGGGTAATTCAGCAACCGCAGCTGAGTCGCCCGCTCCCGTAGCAGAAACCCAGGATTCCAAGACGATCGAGATTTCGGGCAAGGTCATCGACACGAACGGCCAGCCGATCATCGGCGCCACCGTCTTCGAAACCGGCACCGCAAACGGTATCACGACCGACCTCAACGGCGGCTTCACCCTGACCGTCACCGAAAAGGCCACGCTCGAATTCTCGTATGTAGGCTACAAGCCGCAGACCCTCCCCGCCTCGCAGGGCATGGTCGTCACCCTCGAAGAGGCGCTCGACATCGACGCCGTGGTTGTCGTGGGTTACGGCGTGCAGAAAAAGGCCAACCTTTCGGGCGCCGTCGCCACGGTCAAGATGGACGAGGTGCTCGGCGACCGTCCGCAGCCAAACGTCGCAGCCGCACTCCAGGGTGCCGTCCCGGGCCTGATGATCTCGTCGAGCAGCGGCAACACCCCCGGCCAGACCGGCAAGGCGATCCAGATCCGCGGATCGGCCACCTTCTCGGGCAGCACGACCGGGACCTCCAGCCTCTCTCCGCTCATCCTGATCGACAACGTCGAAGGTGACATTGACGCACTCAACCCGAACGACATCGAGTCGGTGACGGTGCTCAAGGATGCCTCCTCGTCGGCCATCTACGGAGCACGCGCCGCCGCCGGCGTCGTGCTGATTACCACCAAGCGCCCGAAAAACAACGAGCGCATCACAGCCAACTACAGCAACAACTTCGGCATCATCAACGCCATCGGCACACCCGAGCAGACACGGCTGGACACCTACCTGCCCATCTACAAGGAGGCCTTCAACTCGAATTCCTATGCCGCCGCAGGCCAGAACATCGACAAGTGGCTCGAATACCTCAACCTCTACAACTCCGACCGAGCTGCCCTCGAGGGGCTGGGAACGCTCCAGAGCAACGGCATCTTCGTGGCCAACGAGGACAGCAAGCGCTACTACCTCTCGCAGAAGGACATCTACGACCGCATGATGGAGACCGGTTTCTCGCAGAACCACAACCTTTCGGTCAGCGGCGCCACGGAGCACATCCGCTTCCGCATGTCGGGCAACAGCTACCGTGAAAACGGACCGTTTGTCGGCGACAAGGACCTCTACACCCGCATGTCGTTCTCGGGATACATCGGGGCCGACATCACCAAGTGGTTCACCCAGGAGGCAGACTTCTCCTACTCGCAGCAGCAGCGCCGCTACCTGAACGACGAATCGGGCGGCTGGCTCTACTCGACCCGTCTGATGAACTTCCTCCCGGACGGCACCGACCCGAACGGATATACGATCCTCACCCCGCGCGCCATCATCGACAACAGCAACGCCCGGCGCACTACCATCGACACGCCGCGCTTCCTGTTCCGCTCGACGTTCCGCCCGGTGAAGGGCCTCGAGGCCGTCTTCGAGTACACCTACCAGAAGCAGATGACCGACTTCACCTACTTCTCGGGCATGTGGCAGGCCACCGACATCCAGGAGACCACGAAAACCATCCCCTCGAAGGACTACTACATCGCCCGTCACTTCTTCGACACGCGCAACTCGTTCAACGCCTACGCCACCTACAAGATCGACGTGGCTCAGGACCACCACTTCTCGCTGATGGCCGGCTTCTCGCAGGAGGACTACGACTACAAGTACTACAACACGCAGGCCGAGGAGCAGGCGCTGATCGACATCCCGTCGATGGGCAACGCACAGGGCAAGGTCACCGTGAGCGACTCCTATGCGGACTTCGGCATCCGAAGCGGATTCTTCCGTTTCAACTACGACTACAAAGGCAAGTACATCCTCGAAGTCAGCGGCCGTTACGACGGCTCGTCGAAGTTCCCGAAGGACAGCCGATTCGCCTTCTTCCCCTCGTTCTCGATGGCATGGAACGTCGCCGAAGAGAACTTCATGTCGGGCACACGCAAGTGGCTCAACCAGCTCAAGCCGCGCTTCTCCTACGGATCGATCGGCAACCAGGCTTCGGCCGGATACTACGACTACATCGCCTCGATGGGCCTTTCGACCAAATCGACCGTATGGCTCAACGGCAACGATGACGCCAACTACGTGACACAGCTCGGCACGCCGGGCCTCGTCAGCGCCAACTTCACGTGGGAAACCATCACCACGTCGAACGTCGGTCTGGACTTCGCGCTGTTCAACAACCGCCTGACCGGTATGTTCGAGTGGTTCCAGCGCGACACGAAGGACATCCTCTCCGAAGGCGTCGATCTGCCGGGTGTACTGGGCGTCGCAGCCCCGAACCAGAACGTCGGCAAAATGCGCACGCGCGGCTGGGAGCTCCAGCTGGGATGGCGCGGCAACATCGGCGAGAAGGTGCAGTACAACGTGGGATTCAACCTCTGGGACTACAAATCGAAGGTCATGAAGCTGAACTTCAACTCGAGCAAGAGCCTCGGCTCGCTGTATGAAGGCATGGATGTCGGCGAGATCTGGGGATACCTCTACGACGGGTTCTATACGGTCGAGGACTTCAAGGACACGTCGAGCTGGGAACTCGTGGACGGCGTTCCGACGCTGCAGGGCTACAGCCCCCGCCCGGGAGACTACAAGTTCAAGAACCTGAACGACCACCAGTATTCGGACAGCGACGAGAACGACATCAACAGCGGCAAGAGCACACTGAGCGAGCCGGGTGACATGACCGTCATCGGCAACTCGCTGCCGCGCCTGCAGTACGGCATCAACTTCGGCATCAGTTACGCCGGATTCGACCTGAGCGTCATGCTGCAGGGAGTCGGCAAGCGCGACTGGATGTACACGGGCGAGCTGCTCTACACCTTCGCCGCCGGCGACGCCAAGTGGTATCCCGTATTCGAGGGCACGACCGACTACTGGAAGCCGATCAGCACCGACCCGACCAGCCCCGACTACATGCAGCCCGTGAATCCGAACGCCAAGCTGCCGCGTATCTACGGCTCGGACAGCGGTACGATCGCCAACTCCGGATCGAACCGCCGCGCAAACGACCACATGCTCAGCGACGCCTCGTACCTGCGCATCAAGAACCTGACGCTGGCCTACACCTTCCCGAAGCGCTGGATGAACAAGATCCACGTCTCGAACCTGCGTCTGTTCGTCAGCATCGAGAACCTCGCCACGTTCACCTCGCTGCCCAAGGGCATCGATCCCGAGACCCTCTCGTGGAGCTACCCGCTCTACCGCACCGTTTCGTTCGGTCTGAATTTCACGTTGTAACAAAAAAACAGAGATCACTCGTATGAAAAAAATAGCATATATCCTTGCCATCTGGGCGCTTGCATTGGGCAGCACCTCCTGCAACGACGAGTTTCTGGAGCGCTACCCCGAAGGCACGACCACGGAAGCAAGTGCCTTCACCTCGTACAACTCCAGCATGTCCTATCTGCTGACGCTCTACAACTGCTTCAACGGCTTTACGATCTACTCGGGTCCGAATCCCGTGAGCGGAGCCCTCGGCACCTCGACCCGCGACATCTGGTCGGGCATCCTGACCAACTACGGATACGGCGCCGGCACGGTGGACAACCCCTATGCCGCACAGAACGTCTCGATTCCGACCTCGGACGGCACCTACAGCACGCCCTATGAGTTCATCCGTGCCGCCAACCTGATGCTCAAGCACATTCAGGATCCCGTCTGCTCGGACAGCGAACGGCTCCGCCTGGAGGCCATTGCCCGCTTCTTCCGCGCCTTCAACCACTATGCGCTGATGGTCAATTACGGAGACATCATCTACGTGGACCATCTGCTCGACGACACGTCGCCGGAGCTCTACAAGGCACGTGACTCGAGGCTCTACGTGGCCGACCAGATCTACAACGAGCTGATCTGGTGCATAAACAACATCCAGGACGACCTGGCCGAGCCCAACACGCTGAACAGCGATGTCGTGAAGGCATTCCTCACCCGCTTCGCCCTGTTCGAGGGAACGTGGCGCAAGTACCACAACGTGGCCGAGGAGGGCGAATACATCACCGGGCAGAAACTGCTCGAGGAGTGCGTCCGCCTCTCCGAGGAGCTGATGTCCCGCTATCCGACCCTCTACACGGGTGACGCGTCGGGCGGCGACACCTATCCCGGCAAGGGATGGGGCCAGTTGTGGACGACCGAAAACCTGCAGGGTGTCCCGGGCGTGATTCTCTACATGAAGTATACCGAGGATTACAAGATGCACCGTCTGGGCCACTTCGAGCACATCGGCTCGGCATCGCTCGAGATGCCCCAATCGACCGTGGACCTCTACCTGACCAAGGACGGCCTGCCGATCCACAACGCCAGGGTGAAGTACTACGACTACAACGGCGCCGACAACTCGTATACCGAGGGCGAGCCCTACGACTATGCCAACTGCGACATCTACAAGACGTTCCGCAACCGCGATCCGCGTCTGTGGCAGACGGTCATGCCGCCCTATCACGTAAACACCACCAGCACGGGCATCAACGACTTCACCTACGACGAGTCGAACAACTTCAAGTACATGGAGTACCTGCGCAAGTTCCCGTCGCGCGGCAACGAAACAGGTCTCACGGACAACGGCAAACCGGTATACCGTATCCCGGAGGTACAGACCGGCTACTACCTCATCTCGGGCCACAAGGCTCTGCCCTCGGGCAACTGGGGAGGCAACCTCCAGCCCAACGTACCGAACACCTCGCTCTCCTCGTCCGGCGCGATGAGCAGCGCTCTGGCTGCAGGCCTCACGCCGTTCAACTCGAGCAAGACCTACCAACTGTGCAAGAGCGGATATTTCGTATGGAAGCACCATGCCGGCTGGGACCGTCAGGACCAGAACGTCGCCAAGGAGATCTCCGACAAACCGCTCTTCAAGATCGAGGAGGTGCTGCTCAACTACGCCGAGGCCAAGTTCGAGCTCGGAGCCTTCAACCAGACCGTGGCCGATCAAACCATCAACCTGCTCCGCGACCGCGCCGAGGTAGGCCGCATGACGGTGGCCGAGATCGGGTCGGACTTCGACCCGGACCGTGACCCGAGCATCGATCCCGTGCTGTGGGAGATCCGCCGCGAGCGGCTGATCGAGCTCATGGGCGAGAGCTTCTCGTTCGAGGATGTCCGCCGCTGGAAGAAGGCCGACTGGTATGTGAACAAACAGCACTACGGAGCCTATGTGGAGAACGCCACGGCGCAGGGCATCAACTCGATCTCGCTGGGCGAAACCGGCATCCTGAAACAGGGAGGTACAACCGAGGCCACGGCATCGGATCTCGCCGCTCAGGGCAACGCCGGCCACCTCTATTTCTATCAGGATCCCGCGTCGGCCGGCAAGGGATGGCTCGAGAAGTACTACCTCACGCCGATCCCGTCGGGCGAGATTCTGCTCAACGAGAATCTCGAGCAGCAGGAACTCTGGAAATAACCGATTCACCCCACCGAAAAGAAGACCGGATGCCCCGCCATGGGGCGTCCGGTCTCTTTTCCGGGCGGTCCGTCACGGCCCGATACGCCTCACCGCCGGTTCCGATCCCGACCGGAACTCTTGGCGAAACCGGATTAAATTGCTATCTTTGTCCTCCGTCCCGAAGCCGCCGCCAGCCCCACGGAGCAGGGAGTCCGAGCCATCGGAAACACATCCAAGGAAGACGGACCTCTCCCCTGAAAAAAGAGGAAGTCCATCGGGCGGGTTCGCGACACGACAAGACGAAAAAACAGCACACACGACATGTTTCTGGAAAATGCCAGCCGCAAGGGCTGGATCGAAGTGGTCTGCGGCTCGATGTTCTCGGGCAAGACCGAGGAGCTGATCCGCCGCCTCAAACGCGCACAGTTCGCCCACCAACGGGTAGAGATCTTCAAGCCCTGCATCGACGTCCGCTACTCGGAGGAGGAGGTCGTCTCGCACGACGCCCACGCCATCCGCTCGACGCCGGTCGAATCGCCGCAGAACATCCTGCTGATGACCTCGGATGTCGATGTGGTCGGCATCGACGAGGCACAGTTCTTCGACGAAAGCATCGTCGATGTCTGCCGACAACTGGCCGACAACGGCGTGCGGGTGATCGTCGCAGGACTCGACATGGACTATACGGGCCGGCCGTTCGGCCCAATGCCGGCGTTGATGGCTACGGCCGAATACGTGACGAAAGTGCACGCCATCTGCGTGCGCTGCGGCAACCTCGCCCACCATTCGCACCGCCTGACCAGCGACGAGAAACAGGTGATGCTCGGAGCGCAGGACACCTACGAGCCGATCTGCCGCCACTGCTTCAAGGAGCTGGTACGCAACCGCAAAACAAAGAACGAGCAATAGCCCCGCAGCCGACGGGCAAAGACGGAAAAGCCGGATCCGCGATACGGATCCGGCTTTTTCACACCTGCCGGGAATCTGGTCCCGGGGGCCCTATGCCTCCACACGGCGAGCCTTCAGCGCCTCGATGAATCCGGGCCACAACACCCACAGGTTCTCGGTCTGCAGCCACAACTCACGGGCCTGCGCCGCCAACGAGGGATGTTCGCTCTCGATATCCTGCAGGTAGGCCGCATCGGCAGGATGGCTGTCGGCCGTGAATTCGGCGAAATAGGGGGCAAAGCGCGTCCGGAAGCGTTTCAACTCCCCTTCGGGCAACGACCCGTCGCGCCGGTAGGCCGACCAGAGCAAGAGCACTTCCCGGCTGGCCGCCTTGTCGGAGACGTCGTTGATCACCTCGTCGAAGAGCTCCTGCTCGTCCATGGCCAGATAGTCGAAGGCAAGCAGTTCGCTCCCCTCAAGGTGGTCCTCCGGATCGAGCTCGAGCAACAGTTCGAGCAGGGCCGCCGACATCTCGAAGTCGTTGATCAGGAAGTGGTCGATGGCCGAAGCCCGGATCAGCTCGAGCGCCGCGCGTGAATTACGGTGCGACCACTCGAGGTTCACCTCCTCGTCCTCGGGAATCAGTGCGGCGAGACGCTGGAAGGCCTGAAAACGCTCGTTGCAGGCCCCTTCGACATCGCCCGACTCCTGCATGCGGCGGGAACGCTCCAATACCTGGACAAAATTGTACGGGCCGTCTCCCACCACTTCGAAGGTCTGGTCGGCCGTGGGCTCAAGAAAGGCTTTGCGCATCATCACGTCGGAATTTGAGAATCGTGGAAACAAGATGCCGCACCTGCCGACATGTACGAAGCCGGCCGACCGGAATCCGATCCGCATGGACACCCCGCTCCGAAACCGGACTGGAGGTATTCGGGAAACGACATCGGGATACCGCAACACAACACCTCTTCTGCCCTGCAACCGGCACCACGTGCGCCGCTTGACACGAAACGACACCTACCGGTTGCTCCAACCTGCACCCGACAAAACGGGCAGCAGCACCGAAGGCACACGACAGGAGGATAAAAGCAGCCATTTGCGGATTAGTTTTCCGCGAAGATAACAAGAAATGAGAAATTTTTCGCCGATTTCTTGCAAGAAAAAAATATTTTGCAGATATTTGCAGTCCCGAAAGGGAAGGAAAGGGGCACAAAGCCCGTGAAGGCCGAATTAGCTCAGCGGTAGAGCACTTCACTCGTAATGAAGGGGTCCCGAGTTCAAATCTCGGATTCGGCTCTCAAAATCAAGAGGTTACGATTTAAGTAGCCTCTTTTTTTGTACCGTTTCAGGAGCGAAAAAAGGGTAAAAAGGGGCTTCCGAGCGCAAATGTTACACATAATGTTACACATAAAATTCAGACGCCCCGTGTTGTTTGCCTAATACGCAAACACATGAAAATCAAAACAATCTGCCGCAGCGAGATCATTTACAAAAACGGCAAGTCCCCTTTGGCGATCCGCTTCACCCACCAACGAGCCCACAAACTCGTCTCGCTCGGCATCTCCGTTGAGCCGCACTACTGGGACAAAGAGGCTGAAATGCTGACAGCGGATTGCCCCGATCGTGCCGCTCTGCAAAGCAAGATCGACGGCACATTAACAGGATTTCAGAAGAAGATCAAAAGGCTGGAGGCGTTGGATATTCCCGTAAACTTCGATACGCTGTTCGAGGTAAAAACCGCCCGTATCGCAGGAATCACCATCGAACAAGGATTCAACGAAGAGATCGAACAGTTGGAATCGCTCGGCAAGATTCATTCGGCGACCAAGCACCGATATGCCCTGCAAGTGTTGGAAGGCTACAAACCGACCAGCATGGCCATGGAAGCCATCGACCTCGACTATCTGAAAGGGCTGGAACTATACCTACGGAAACGTGGCAACAAGGACAACAGCATCGCCACACGGTTCGCCATCTTCAAGGCCATCTACAACAAGGCGGTCAAAGAGGGGCGGATCGAGACCAAACAAAATCCGTTCAGCCTTTACCAAGTGGGCAGTTTGTGGGCCAAGACTCGCAAACGAGCCATCGACAAAGAGGACATCCAGCGATTGATTGATCTTGAAATTACCGAGGGACATACGACGGAGTACCGACAACTTGCCAAAGATTTATTCCTGTTCTCCTACTTTACGGCGGGAATGAATTTCGGAGACATGGCGCGGCTACGTTACAAGGACCTCATAAAAGGCAGAATCTATTACTCCCGTCACAAAACCCAGAAACTGCTATCCTTTCAGCTCGTGCCGAACGCCTTGCAGATTATCGGGAAATACAGCAGGGACAACCACGCACAAGAAGATTATATCTTCCCGATTCTCGACCGTGCGGAACACAAGACCGCACAGCAGATTTTCAACCGCATCCATAAGGTGCTGGCAAAGATCAATCGGGAATTGAAAGTGCTGGGAGAACAGATCGGATTGGAGGTTCCATTGACGACCTACGTTGCCCGCCATACATACGCAACCGTCCTGAAACGGTCAGGGGTAAGTGTGGCTCTGATTTCCGAATCGTTGGGACACTCCGACCTCTCGACCACGCAAATCTACCTCGATTCATTCGAGAACAGCCAGATCGACGAGGCCATGCAACATCTGCTTTGATCCACAAAAAACGAGGGGTGCATGGTTGTTTTAACCATAGCACTCCTCGTTTCAATTCCGAGAGAAAAAGGTTGCGGATTTTTCGAACTTCTGCTGATGCAACCTTCACGGACACCTATTCGGGCTTTGTCTCGTCCTCGGTCAACTGGCCATCGGCTTTCGGTTTGTCCTCTATCAACGGTTCTGCAAACATCTGGATTTTCGTGCCGAGAACGCTTTCGACTCCGTACTCCATCACTCGGCGAACAACGGTCTTTCCTTCGAAAACAACATGTTCTGCCACATTGTCTTTATCGAGACCGTTCTTCTTACAGTACTCTCCAAAGTCAACGAGATTGGTCAGTCTGCGAGCCTCGTTCTTAATGTCGTAATTGACACGCTTGGGGTCGCCGTAAGTTCGGTTCGCGGCTTCATGCAAGCACATCCGTTTGGTCTCGGTGTTTTGCAGGGCTGACGGCAAGTTGTTGAACATTCGCCTTGCGGCGGTCAATGCCACCCAGACAGGTGCGCTCGGACTACGCCTGCTCTTGTTGTCGTTTTTGTCTTTTTTGTCCTGTTGCCCCTTTGCAGATGCTGTTGAATCGGTTGCGGCTGATGCCGTGATTTGATCGTTGGTTGCACTCTCGGCAGCCGATGAAAAATTATTTTTTGTCATAATAATATATTTTTAATGTCGTTAGCTTCATTGCTTCCGACACTGCAAAGGTGGGGCTACGCGGACATAAATACGGGGAGCAAGAAAAAAGCCCGTTTTTGCTCTCCCTCTATAAATTACAGATAAACAGCAGATTGAATTGTAGGAATACGTCCTTTACAGGACTTAATAATTCCTTTCAGGGAGTCGTCGCTATATAAAAAGCTATCGTTTCGGGTGAATTCGTAGAAATAGCAGATACGCGAAATCAACAGCAGGCGATTCAACGAAACACTTTTGTCTGGCTGTTTCGGACGCTTATCCCCCAATATGTTACTCAACATGTTCCGATACATCCGCGTTGCCAGATAAATCCGATACGATGAATTGGTGAAAACCTCTTCGAATTTTCCCGTTTCAATGGAATAATACCGAATCAACTTGTCTTTGCATTCCCGTTCATAAGTCTCCCGCAACCATCCTAACAAGGCACGCTTCACCACTGGAAGAATTTCGACACTCTTTTTGCCCTTTCTAAAGGTGATCTCAATCTCTTCATCTGTAAAATCCTCTCCTAACTCTTTGAACAGTTCCTGTACGGCCTTATTTAGCGATGCTGGTTTTATAAGGGCACAGTCCTTAAACGAGGTTTCGACATAATCGTAAATAAAGACCAATGCAAACCAAAACTTCTCGACATCCAGTCCCAGACCTTTGACCGTTGCAATTATATCCTCGTTCGCAAGATAATCCGCTTTGGTAAAAGGCATCTTTATCTTACCCGTACAATAACGATATTCGAATTGCGGGGTCTGCAACCCGTAGGTTTCTTCATTGCAACCGCAGGCGACATCAATATACTCGCGCAACCCTGGGTTTGAAGGATCCCAGTCCCGATATACAATTCTATCGGTGTCTTCAATTAACATCGTTTTGTACATTTTCGTACGGGCTTCTTCTCGTGTCGTTTCGTCCATGATCTCCATTATTTAGCGGTTGGCAATTCAAAATTACAGTTTTTCAGGACTAACAGCACCTCGGCGCCATATAAAAACCCCTAATAAGACTCTCAATATGCGTTTCAAGCGAATAACAGAACAACGACGCCATATAAAACCCACTAATAAGACTCTGCATATCGACATCGAAACGTGTTTCAGAACAACAGACTATGTAAATACCCGCTAATAAGACCTTTTGAGCGTTTCTCGGTCGATCGAATTCATTTCAGCATCCGTACAACAGGCATATATAGCCATTTAAGGCTGGAATAAAAATGTTACAATAAATCGCATTCGACCTTTTTTATTGAAAATAAAAGTGTTACCTTTGTAATACACAAGAGGAAATATCAATTTGGGGTGTCGATAATTCTACGTCCATAAGAAAGGAGGTGCATCTTGCATCTCTTTTTCTTATCTCAAATTGCTATAATTTTTGATCCTGAAATAGACATCCTCTATAATAGATAAGTAGATAGAATCAAAAAAAATAACAGATTCGATAACAAGAGATTTTTACAAATTTTCAAAAAATTACTTCTATGGAAAAATGAATTATAAAAGCCCCCAAAGGCGCTGAATACCTTTCGGATTTTTTGACTGAAATTCCTGTCAACTGCCTTTTTAACAAGAAAAAAACAGGGTGCGGAGCTACTGAATTGGCTATCCGCAACTCAATCCCTACTCTTATTGCCATGCCTTATGTGGCGTTGGTCAAGAACAAGACCATCTACCGAAAAGACCATATCTCCGTGTTGGGTGTTTACGAAGGTGTTACCGAACAAGAGATTATCGACTACGCCCATAATCATGCACCTTTGAAGATTGCCGTTACTTACGACTCTTTACCAAGAACCATACAAGCGTTGGAGATTGCAGGCCTGAACACTTATAAAGATCTCTTTCTTTTGATCGACGAATGGCACGTGTTGTTCAATGCCTATTCGTTCCGACATCACGCCATTGCATCCTTACTGGATTATGCAGTGAAATTCGAACGGGTTACCTACATGACCGCAACACCGATCGAGCGGGAATATATATTGGATGAAATACAACATCTGCCAACCTGCGAGATAAATTGACCTGATCTGACCCAAGTAAATGTACGGGCTCGGCAAACCAACAAACCAGATCAATACATCATCCAAGAATGCCAAAAGGTTCTGCAAGGGAATCTCCCCTACAATCTGCATATCTTTGTAAACAGCGTTCAATTTATTGCAAGGGTAATCAACGCCCTCAAGGCTACTCCTGAAACAGTCAAGGTCGTTTGTTCTACAAGCGGGGAAAGCAGACAAGAGAATCAAAACAAGTTAGGCGAAGACTTCCCGATAAGCCAGCCCTCCGATCTTGTAAAGAAAATCAACTTTTACACCTCGACCTGTTTTGAAGGGTGTGATATATACGACGAGAATGGTGTGACATTCATCGTCAGCGATGGACGAAAAGCACACACTCAATTGGACATTTCGACTCTGTTCACGCAGATATGTGGTCGCGTGCGAAACTCCCGTTACAAAACTCAAATCATCCTTGTCTACTCTTCGACCAAATACAGTTCGGCTGTCACACTCGATGATTTTGTCAAAGCTACCAAACGGACATTAGACGAGGCCAAAAGTTATGCCGCCGAAATAAATTCATTGAGTGAAGCCGCTCGGATCAAAACGCTCTCAAAGATTCCCTATATCAACGAGCAATATGTGCGAATCGAAGATAACAAACTGGTTGTGGATAAAAATCTGGCCAACATAGACATCGTAAACTTCAAGATATGCCATCAGATTTATGCCACCTATATCACTCTTACCAAGGAGCTGCGGCAACACGACTACAAAATAAAGGTACAGACTTACGACTATATCCATGAAAAATTGGAGAAACAACCTTCGGCCCGCATTCCCTTCAAGGATCTGTTCAACGAATACTGCCGTCTAAAGTCACAAACCGAATCGTTTTTCGTTGTGGATAGTCCCGCACAGCAACGGGTGGTCATTGAACGTCGGAATCCGTTGGTCAAACAAGCCTACGAGCAATTGGGAATCGAGAAAGTCAAGGCGCTGAAATACCATGTCGGCAATATTCGCCGCGAACTGGTCAAAAGTCTCAAAATAGGGAACGATTATAAGATTGTAAAGATGATAGACATGAGATTTCAGAAACAGGAACCCATTCCCAGAAGCCAAGCGAAGGAGAATTTGCAAGCTATTTACGATTCGTTGGGATTAAAGCGGACAGCCAAAGCAACAGACCTTGTCAAATGATACGAAACCAAGGACGCCACAATTCGCAGGAATGGGAAGCAGATCGCCTGCATAACTATCATACGAGACAAGTGAATCACAAAAGAATAGCATGGGACACTGAAAAACTCCGATCGACACAACACGTGGATCGGAGTTTGTTTTTATACACACCATTCAAACAGGCAATCCCATTTTCGATCCCCGCCCCGTTTTATTTGGGAAAGGATCTTTTTGCACCTATCCTCTTATTAAGAATCCACATCTGTTTCTGTTCCTGCATCCCCGTTCTGAAAAGCCCATATAAAAGGCAGGCATGATGCTCATTCAATGATCGAAAAGATGCTTTACAGAGTTGAATGCGCTCGGATTCAATTCCCTTTTCGATGGAGTTATGTTTCTATGGTTATTTGGGAATTTCTAATCACAAATAATCATGAGCACAATTCAAGAACAGGCACGACGCATGACCGATCTCCATGTTTTGTGGGGACAAAGTTCGGTAATCGACGAGTTAATCCAAGCAGGACGAATCGACGAAGAGTACATCTATCCCTTTAATGGGGAGGAGGTGTTGGAATGGTGGCTGGTGACATCATGGCTGGCCGACCGATTGAGAGAACAGGGCGAAACCGTCATCGACGAGTTGGGCTGCCATTGGTGGGGACGGACGTCAAGCGGACAGGCCATTTACATGGACCATGTAATTGAACAAATCTGCGAGGACAATTAACCCCATGGTACAACGAACAAAGTTCTAAATCCAGATAAGAACCTCTTGGAGAAAAACTTTGTTTTGGCGAAATTTGTGTTGCAACAACCCTGAAAAAGAGGGTCTATGCCATTGCATTTCCAAAGATTGTTTCCTATTTTTGCAGGAGACATATTGAATTACGGAAGTGTAACTTTATTCTCGTGCGACGAACGTAGGAAATTCATAGCACAATAGAGAGAATAGGTGGCATGACTCTCCCGTCATATCCTTCTCGGATACGGCGCGGGGTTGTTGCTTATTTTATCTATTGGGTTTCCTACGACCTGTCGCACTAAAATAAAGCTCCAGCCCTGCGCTTCTTTTATTACTAACTCGCCATCATAGGGTTGGGAATGGCTCAAATAACAATTTACCATGTTCTCATCATTTGAAGAAAATGCTTATAGCAGATTCTGCCACAACGTTTGGCTATACTCTTTAATAGCCGCCCACCCTCAATTAAAAAATAAGGATTTCAATATCCATTGGGATATTTTAAACTTATGCGGAGTTGCCAGATATGTGGATAATAGAGGAAAGCTATCAGAGTGCAAATTAGATTCTAATATGTTTCATTTATTATCTACAATTCAGTCACAAGCACTCGATATTATGGGAGACGATTGGAAACAAAAGGCTACGTCTCAACAAATAGCATACATGCAAGAAATCGCTGCTCGGAACGTTGATCCACATAATTTAGATTTCTTAACAAGAGAAGGAGTAAAATATGCAAAAGATTTTCTTGCTCCAGATTATGAGCCATGTGGTAATAAAAAAGGTAATGCAATTACCCTCATTTTAATGTGGGCTAATCCTAATTTCAGAAAACATCTTCGAGAGGAACTCTCCACTAAAAAAGAAAGTTGGAACTGGATGATATAATATTTTCAATAAATAATCACAATGGAAGTTATCGCTATTATTTTACTCTTCATCTTTGGCCCTTATGTACTCATTACGATTGGTGGAATTATTTGGGGCATTATCGAGGAAATTTTTAAGGAAAAATAAATCAACCTCAATGAAAAACCTTTTGTTCATAATCATTTTCACCCTATCAGCAAATTCATTATTTGCTCAATTCTATGTGGGTCGACACTATTCAGTCATTGAATCTCAAATTAACCAAGGGAGTCCTCATAAGGTCAATATCTTGAATGCTCCATTGGAATATGATGCCATTGGCGGTTTTACTGGACACAAAATACAATATACACAAGCGCCTTTTATCATGAAAACCGTTGTTGAAGTCAACGCAAGCGGGATCATTACAGAATGCATATGTTACATAATTTACAACACCCAAAATAAAGACCTATCCAATGTTGTAGAACAGGAAAGAAGAAGAATTTTCGCAAAGTACAGAAGTTTGAACGGAAATTTCAGTAGTAAGGATGATTATACTAAATTTGTAACTGATTCATTTGTCGGCGTAATCTGCACAGATCGCAACAAGCCGTTTGTTCATTATGAAGGCCTTAAATCTGAATTTACAAAATAGTTCAATGAGACCTTTGCTTCTTGCCATATTCGCCTTGTTCTTTACTGGTTGCGGGGGTCTAAAACAATCTCAACAATCGAATGCTGAATCTAACGATTTAGTTTACAAACAATATTTACAATTTCAAGACTATATGCTGTTTGGAATTGGAAATAAAGATGTGGCAATCGAGAGTCTTTTTAAGTCCGCAGAGGCTGGTTGTGGAGAGGCGCAAATCGAATTGGGTGGTTGTTATGCCTACCGACCCGATTTGATTGGGCGAGAGAAACCGAATATTGATTCAGCTATTATCTGGTGGTGCAAAGCCGCTGAACAAAACGAGTGGATGGCTCAACGGAATCTGGCATACTACTATGTGGACAAACAAGACTGGGAACAAGCAAAATATTGGTTGAAACAAGCCAAAAGGAACGGATACAAAGACAAAGAGTTGCAAAACAGAATAAACAGGAATTTGCAATGACCAACTATCTACTCCTCCTATTCGCCCTGTTGTTTGCTGGTTGCGGGAATCAAAGTTGCGGGAATCAAAAACAAAAACGACACCTGCAACACCAAACACCATGCGATTCTGTAATCATACCTATTCAATCATTTATCAAGGAGGTTACAG
>ENA-ORUL01000658-ORUL01000658.1-human-gut-metagenome-genome-assembly--contig:-NODE-658-length-28514-cov-5.952774_pt1 | contig 28514 bp, 19 predicted proteins | sample MGYA00242084_ERZ509219 | MGnify/ENA primary metagenome ERZ509219 (study PRJEB26280, sample SAMEA2338792) | human gut metagenome | biome: human gut; feature: human-associated habitat; material: faeces...
TTTAGGATGACAAGCGGGAATCCTCGGTAATTCAATTACCGAGATGAAAGCGTATGAGCAAACTTATGTTTGCTATTTTTCTATAGAAATGATAAAATAAAAGAAATAGAACGATTCTAAAGAAAGGAGAACTCTTATGGCAAGACCCCATGCGAAGAAAAAGAAAGTTTCATCCGATACCCATACGCGCTCTGTCTTTTTATACGGACAGCCAAATGTAGAAAAGCGTCGTATCCTTGAAAAACTGCAGGAAGATTACACGGATGCGGTTAATTCTTATATTTCTATTCTTCATGACAGAAAAGATTGTCTTTTACAATTATTGAACAATATTAAGGTGCGCATTCCCCTTCCTCAACGGAGTAGGTAGGGGTTAGCACTATTATAAGTATCCTTAAAAAGAATTATTGTCAAAGGAGGCAGAGTAATGGCAAACAAAGCTTTGGTATATGCGATATATCCAAACGAAAAACAGAATATCCAATGCCAAAAGACATTTGGCTGCTGTCGCTTTGTGTATAACCAGATGCTAACCGTACAAAAGGAACGCCATGAGACTGGAGAGAAGCATTTGTCTAAAACAAATGCGAATACATACTGTAACCAGCATCTTAAAAAAGAGTATCCATTTCTGAAGGAAGTGGATAAATTCGCCTTAACGAATACTATTTACCATCTGGCAGATGGATATGACCGATTTTTCAAACACCTTAGTAGATTTCCTAAGTATAAGAGTAAGCACAAAGCTAAAAAATCTTATACAACGAATATCACAAACGGAAATATTGAGATTGGTGATAGCTCCATTAAACTGCCAAAACTCGGCTGGGTAAAAGCAAAGATACATTGCAGACCGAAGGAAGATTGGAAACTCAAATCTGCAACGATAACACAGAACAGAGATGACAGCTATCAGGTGTCTATCCTGTTTGCATATAAGGAATCCATTTCCCCTGTAGCTGTTACAGAAGAAAAAACAATCGGGCTGGATTACAAATCTAATGGGCTGTATGTCTCAAGTGAAGGAGATACCTGCGGTATGCCGCACTATTTCCGTCAGTCTGCAGACCGGATTGCAAAAGCACAGCGGCAGCTAAAACACAAGACCATTGGCAGCAATAATTATAATAAACAACAAAAACGAGTTGCCCGGATTCAGAGACACACCGCAAATCAAAGGAAGGATTTCCTGCAGAAGAAGTCTACCGAGATAGCCAATCAGTATTCTTTTGTCTGCGTGGAAGACCTTAACATGAAAGCAATGGCAAACCGGGGATTCGGTAATGGAAAAGCCACTTTGGATAACGGATATGGAATGTTCTTAAACATGCTTGATTATAAGTTAAGAGACAGAGGCGGACAGCTGGTAAAAGTCGGGCGATTTTTTCCATCGAGTCAGTTGTGTAGCCATTGCGGTTTTAAGAACACACTGGTAAAAAATCTGTCTATCAGATATTGGGACTGTCCAAACTGTGGAACAACTGGTATCGACAGGGATGTGAATGCTGCACGAAATATAAAAAAAGAAGGTCTTAGACTGCTCACAGCCTAAGATATAAAATACAGTAGGGGCGGAACGCTCCAAACTCAACGCTTGTGGAGATTTTGGGAAAACTGCCAAATGGGTGTGACAATAACCGGGGTTGATGAAGCAAGAAGCTCTGACTTCTACACGGAGTGTAAGTCGGAGTAGTTCACACAATAACACATCCTTCATGGAAACGAAGATTACAATATGTAGAGAATTTTTCTTCTTTTAATAAAAAGTTGGTATTACAAATAGCAAAGGACACGAATACTTTAAATAATGACATTGTACAAATGGTTCTGAAAAATCATGAAATCTAAAGTCACAAGAAAATTCAGAAAATACATCTGAATCGACTGGAAACAATAAATAGTAAAGAACAGGTTCAGTCAAGCCAATGACTGAATCTTTTTTATCTGCAGCTTTACTGGGACAAGTACCTACCTGGTGGATAAAAACGGCTGCTATGTATCACAGCCCAGAAAAACATATTCATCTCCCGGTTAAAACCGGGAGATTTCTACTTATAATTTAATTAAAAAAAAGAAGTCATTATGGCTTCTTTTTTTTATTTCTATCATAAAAAGGAATTCGATTCTTTTTCCATCTTCCTTTCAAAAAATCAATTTTACATATTAGGTGGGACTGTGATGGAGCAGTCAGAAAGGAGGATGTCTTATGAAATGCCGAGACAGACCAAATCCATAGACTTATAAAGCAAACAAGCTTGGGTGCTTTATATAGCACTATGGTACCGTACCTTGAAAATTTTATAAAACATAACAGGAGGTCATTTATGTTTAGAAGTCTGAAAAAAATCGCTTCTGTCGTAATGGCTACGGCAATGGCTGTGACGACAGCAGTGCCAGGAACAGCGATTGTTGCTAATGCTGAAACAACGACAATAAAGACTCGTGTAAAGAATTCGGATAAGAAGCAGAATACAATTAATGCGGCAGATATGAACAAATTAAGTATCAATACAGAAAATGCAACTGTTACTTATTCTTCTAGCCTTGCTACTGATAATGCAGCAGCTAGATGGGCTAAGAAAGAGATGAAAGACAGCGAAAAACCTAAACTTGGTACCCCGATTGCAGGTAAGTTAGATGCCAGTAAAATCAACGATTCTAATAATGGATATTGGATCAAATATTCCGGTGTAACTCTTGACGGAGCAGAAAAAGGGCAAAAATATGATTTAAAAGTATCTGTGGAACAGGCTCATGGTGCTATCAGCGGAGCGGATGGTCCATATATTGCATTTCATAAAAAAACGCCAGCGAGTATCCGGTATAGTGGATATCAGTGGATTGTGGTTACCTACACATTAACGGATGCCGGAAAATCTACTTTAGGTTCTACATGGAAAGGCAATATGACATTTTGGGATATTGACTCCTACCAGGGGTTAGAGATCCGTACTCCGGGACGTGTTACATGGGCTGGATTAAAAAATGCTAGTGCAGCAAAGGATGATACAGCACTTGGATTTAACATGCCAGCAGACCGACTTCCGAGCGGTAGTGTAAAAGATAATACTGTTTATTGCGATTCAAGTAGTGATGCGACAGATGGAGGAACTGGTTCAAACGCTCAGAGATATGCCCTGTATGTACAGGCTCAGTTAACACCAGCTAACAACAAAATGAAAATACGTTATTTTACTGGTGGAAAAGATGGTAAACAGCCAAATGGGGTCTTTTTATCTTTTGATGCTCGTAATAGATCTGGCGATAGTCCTACGATTATTAATTTTCCGTTAACTAAAACAGTTAATGGAAAAACAGATGTTACATTATCAAATTCATCTGACTCATTTGAATACACATTATCTACAACTTGTGGTAATGCTGTCGGAAGCCAAATAAAAAGTTTTATTTGGAAAGATACATTAGAAAGTGTCCTTGAATTTACAGGAAATCCAACTGTAACTAGAGTAAGAGATGGGAAAACCGAGAACGTAACAAGTAATTTTACAATTAAGACAAATGGTCAGATATTAACGGCTACTGCTAATAAACTTACTGATGATGAAATGCGCGGTAAATTTACTCTTCATTTCCATGCAAAAGTAAAATCGGGAGCTAACCTTTCTAAATATCTTAATGCTGATAAAACAGAAGTTGTTATCCCTAACAAGGGTACGTTAACAACAAAACAGGATAGCGGAACAAAAACTAACACATCTAATACTGTCAATGTCCGTATGAAGATGGCAAAACTCGCTGTGGACAAAGTCGTAGACAAATACGAACATAAAGTTGGCGATAACGTAGTCTTTACGATCACAACAAAGGAAACAGGAAAAACTACAAATGCAGCAAATGTAAATGTAACAGACACCATTCCTTCTGAGTATAAGATCACCAGCGTAAAAACAGAAGGTATTGAAGCTACCAGTTCTTTTTCTGGACAAAATGTTAAGGTAACAGCCGCTTCCCTTCCAGCAGGAAAAGAATTTAAGACAATTGTCACTTGTACTGCATTAGAGAGCGGAAACGCAAAAGAAAATTACAATACTGCAAAAGCCACAGCAACAAATGCTATGGGGGCTGCACAGGATGATGCCGAAGTTCATACAAACAGTGGCGAATTATCGATTGATAAAGTCGTAGATAAGTATGAGTATGAAGTAGGTGACACTGCAAATTTTACCGTAAAGGTAAAAAACAATAAAGGTATTGCCAAAAATGTTACAATCGCAGATACACTTCCTGAAGGATTAGAACTTGTTTCTGGTTCTTTAAAGATGAGTGGAGTGCCTGATTCCGTGACAGAACATGTTGCCGGAACAGCAGACCCAACCAATAAATTGAATCCAGAACTTCGTAATGAGACAGCAACATCAAAAGTTACGTCCAATATTGCAGCAGACGGAAACGGATACAAAGCAACTATCTCCGCTCTGCCAAAAGATGCGGAAGTAACGATCACATTTTCTGCTAAGACAACAAAAGCTGGAAATGGTAAAGAAATCGTCAATATTGCTTCTGCAAAAGCAGATAATGCCGATGAAGTAAAAGACGATGCAGAACTTTACATCAATACAGCAGACCTTTCTATCGCAAAGAAATACATCAATGAGTATAAAGCGAAGAAAAAGGATAACCGAGCAGACAACGAATTCCGTGTTTATGAAGAAGAGACAGGAAATGAGTTAGTAAAATATCAGGTAGATGTAACATCAAACGGTGCAGATGGCACAGTAGCAAAAGATGTAGACATCTCTGATATCAGTTTACCAGATGGACTCATCTTAAACTATGATGATATCCAGATTGTAGAGACCACAAAAGATGGAAAAACAGTAACCTTTAAAGCCGCAGGCGGCAAGGGAACAACCATCAAATATCATGTTGCAGGAACAGCGGATGAAACAAATAAGTTAAATCCAGATAAATATAACGAAACCGAAGACCGTACTCCTGAGATCACTCTGGAAAAGAGCGGTAACGGATGGAAATTAAAAGATACTTATCTTGCCTCCGGCAGCAAACTGACGATCACTTATACTGGCAAAGCAACAGAGATTGTTAATGGTACAGAAGTAAGAAATACAGCAAAGGCAACCGCTTCCAATCTTGAAAAAACAGATGGCAAAGCAAAAACAGTAAAAGCGGATGCTCTTGTATATATCAACAGTCCTCGCCTTGTTATCACAAAGAAAGCGGATAAGGAAAAATATGCGATCGGTGATACGGTTACTTATAAAATCGATGTTACAAACTCCCAGATCGGTACAGTCGCAAGAAACCTTGTAATTGATGATGATATCCAGACAGAAGGTGTCGAACTGCAAAAAGCCAGCATTGTGCTGATGGATGCAGAGGGTAATGTTATTAAGAAAGAATCTTATGACGAAGCCGTTAAGAACAACACCTTCGCATTAAAGACAAAGAGACACCTTGTAAAAGAAGGAAATTATAGCCTCTGGGATCTTGAAGCTGGAAAGAAACCGGAAACACAGAAGACATGGAACCCAGTCGGAGTGACAAAAGAAACAAAGCTGCAGATTGAATACCAGATGGTCATCACAGATAACAAGCTTGCTGGTAAAGAGATCAAGAATGTAGCCAATGCCGTATCTGATGAAGCTTTAAAAGTAACGACAGATGCAACTGTTACACCAAACGGCCCATCTATCACACCGAATAAAGACTCAGATAAAGCAACGTATTACTTAGGCGAAGAAGCACAATATACGATCACAGCCAGACAGAGCCGTGAAAATGTAACTGCTGAAAAGGTTATCATCAAAGACCAGTTCGACCAGAAAGATAACTTCCTTATTAAAGAAGGTTCTTTCCATGTAACATTTAATGGTAATGACATCACAAAAGATGTTAAGATCACATTAAATGAAGCAAAAGATGGATTTACTATCGAAACTGGAAAAGACCTTACAGAAGCAGATACGATCAAAGTAACATATCGTGCGACCCCACAGGCAGCATCCGTTGGAAAAGAGACAACAAACTCTGTTCTTATCTGGGGAAGCAATGCACCACAGGTACTTGCTACAAACAGAGTAAAGACAGAACCTGTTACACCGGAACTTTCTATCACAAAGAAATCCGATAAAAGCGTTTATTCTATTGGAGAGACTGGACACTACACTGTAGTAGTCAGACAGACAAAGAAGAATGCGACAGCAGAAAATGTTGTTATTGCTGATGCCATGCAGGTAGCCGGAACAAAGATCAGCAATGTTAAGATCATGAAAGGTGAGAAAGACATTACTGAAAAAGCAGAGATTTCTGTGAAAGATGGAAGCTATTCCATCAATACAAATGAAAACCTTGCAAAAGATGAAACATTCACAATCACATACGATGCATTGTTTGAATCTGATTCCTTAGATGGAAAGAAAGTGAAGAATATTGCCGATGCGAAAGCGGATAATGCAGATGAGATAAAGGCTGATAATGAAGTAACCCTTCATGCACCAAACCTTACTATCACAAAATCTTCTGATAAGAAGGTTTACAATCTTTCCGAGACTGGACATTATACTGTAAAGGTAACACAGGATAAGAAAGATGCAGAAGCAATCAATGTAAGGATCAATGATGCACTGCAGGTTAAGGGCGTAAGCATTGTAAAAGATTCTGTTAAGATTGCTGATACTACTGGAAAAGACATCACAAAAGATGTCAAGATTGAGACAAAAGATGATAGCTACTCTATCAACACTGGCAGAAACTTAGCGTATGGTGAATCTTTCACTGTAACTTATGATGTGGTATTTAAGGATGCATCTTTAGCAAATAAAGATATCCCTAACGTAGCTGAAGCTGTTGCAGACAATGCAAAAGCAGAAACAGATAATACCGTTACACCAGTTGATATTGAAGACGGACTTACAGCTATCAAAACGGCAAATCCAGAAAGTGGATCTGTTGTAAATACAGGTAATGAAATCACTTATAACATCACTGTCACAAATACTTCGAAAGAAGATAAGAAGAATGTAATGATCCGTGATATGGTTCCAGAACTTACGGAATATGTATCTGGTGGAACTCTTAAGACTATCAGTGGCAAATCTTATGTTACTTTCTTAGTTGATACTTTAAAGGCAGGAGAGTCTAAGACAGAATCCTTTAAGGTAAAAGTAACAGGAACAGGACTTGCAACAATCAAAAACGTAGCACAGGTAAAAACATCTGATGAGCCAGATAAGCATTGGAAAGATGATGATTTTGTTGATACCAATAAAGTTATCCACACCATCCCATATATCGTAACAGAAGTTGTTCCTGCTCTTTCAATTGAAAAATCATCTGATAAAGAGACATACAGCGTAGGCGATACTGGACACTATACTGTAAAGGTAAGTGAGACAGAAAAAGATGCGGCTGCAAAAGATGTCATCATCAAAGATGCGATTGAAAATAATGCAGCAGATATCTTAACAGATACAATCAAGATCACAGATCCTGATGGAAAAGATATCACAAAAGAAGTAGAAATCAAATCTACAAAGAGCGGCTATACTATTAAGACTGGCAAAGATTTAAGCTATGGTAAGGCATTTACCGTAACTTATGATGTGAAGTTTACAAAAGCGTCTGTTGCTAATGAGAAAGTACGAAATGTAGCAAAAGCTACTGCCGGAAACTTAACAACAACGACAACAAAGGATGTAACTCCGGGAACTTATAAGGATGAAAACGGAAATGCACTCTTTGAGATTGTAAAAGATTCTGACCCAGCAAATGGCAGCACTGTCAATGTGGGGGATGATATCAAATACTCTATCAAAGTAAAGAACACATCCGAAAAAGACATCTCAAACATCCATATCCTTGACGCTGTACCAACCGGCACAACATACAAAGATGGCGGGGATGTAAAAGATATCAACGGTGTATCTTATGTTGCATTTACGATCGATACTTTAAAAGCAGGAGAAGAAAAGACCGTATCCTTTACGGTAACTGTTAATGAAAGTGCTGACAAGCAGGTTGCAAACAAAGCGTTAGTAAAAGTAACTGACAAAGACGATGATACTGATTTAAGCTCCTATCAGGAGACAAATGAGGTAACCCATCCACTGCCATCATGGGTAGAGGATGATAACGAAGTTACTGTGATCGCTCCAAGCTTAACTATCCAGAAAGCATCTGATAAAGATGTTTATCAGGTAGGCGAAGTTGGACATTATACAGTAACAGTAGGACAGGATACAGAAAATGCGGTTGCAAAAAATGTTGTTATCAAAGATGCTTTACAGGTAAAAGGTGCTGAGATCCAGACAGCTACAATCAAGATTGTAGATACAAACGGAAAAGACATCACAAATAAAGTAGATAACATCACAAAGGATACATCTGGTTACACGATCGAGACAGGAAGAGACCTTGCCTTTGGCGAGACATTTACTGTGACATATGATGTATTGTTCAAAGATGGCTCTTTAGCAGGACAGGCTGTAAAGAACATCGCAAAAGCAAAAGCGGACAACGCATCTGCAAAAACAGACAACGATGTGACACCGGTTACTGTAGAAGACGGACTCACTGCATTAAAGAGTGCCGAGCCAGCTTCCGGTACACAGGTTAAAGCCGGAGACGAGATCACATACAATATTGAAGTAACAAATACTTCTAATGAGGAAAAGAAAAACGTCCTCGTTCTGGATGCTGTACCAGACAAAACAACTTATGTTGAAGGTTCTGGCGGTAAATTAGTCGAGATCAGCGGAAAATCTTATGTATCTTTCACTGTTCCAAGCGTAGCAGCTGGAGCGTCAGAGAGCGTTTCCTTTAAAGTAAAGGTAGCTGATACTGTAACAGATGATGATGTGATCACAAATGTTGCACTTGTAAAGAAAGCAGATAAGGAGAATCCAAAAGATCCTTCTTCATGGACACCTGATAGCTTCGTACCAACAAACGAAGTAAAACACCCAACATCTGATTGGGTAGAGACAGAAAAAGAAGTTACAGTAGATGGTCCGGAAATGGCTATCGAAAAAACATCTGATAAAAACGTTTATGGTGTTGGCGAAACAGGTCACTATACTGTAAAACTCAGCCAGACAAAAGAAAATGCTGAAGCAAAGAACGTCATCATTGAAGATGCCTTACAGACAGAAGGTGCTGAAATCCTTTCTGATACGATCAAAGTATTGGATACAAAGGGTACAGACATCACAAAATCTGTCCAGATCGCAACTACAAAAACATCATACACTATTAAAACTGGTATGAATCTTGCAAAAGATGAATCCTTTACTGTTAATTACGACGTTAAGTTCACTTCCAAGTCCCTTGTAGGCAAGAAAGTGAAAAATATCGCAATTGGTAAAGCTGATACTGGTGAAGTAACAACTGACCATGAAGTTGACGTTGATAAGGGTACGGACCCTCGTTTAGTAGTGAAAAAGACATCTGATAAAGATTCTTACAAAGTAGGCGGGCAGGGACAGTACACTATCACTGTAACAAACGACCGTAAAGGTACTGTTGCAAAGAATGTAGTCATCAAAGATGCCTTACAGACAACGGGAACTGTCATTGATGAAAAGAGCATTAAGGTTACTGGTCCAGATGGAAAAGAAATCAAAAAAGCTACGATCAAGATGACAAAGAACGGATTTACCGTTAAGACAAAATCCAACTTAGAGGGTGAAAAATCCATGAAAGTAACTTATAAAGTAACTTTCAAAGATGCATCCCTTGCTGGAAAGAATGTAAAGAACGTGGCAACGGCAACTTCCGATAATACAAAGCCAGGAAAATCCACGAAGACTGTCAAAGTTACAAAAGCTACTCCGAAGAAATCCACACCAAAGAAATCTTCCGGAAAGAGCAGTGGAAACAGTGGCAGCGGAACTTCCTCCAATGGTGGAAGCAATGGCACATCAAAGACTGTTAAGACAAGCGATATCATTTTTATGGCATTGATTGGAGCAGCGGTTGTATTTTGTGTCAGCGGCGTTGTATATGTCATTAAGAAGAGAAAAAGAATCTAACATTTAGATTTATTTTTTACACCTGCGGGAAACCGCAGGTGTTTTTTTTCATCAAGGATATCCGGTACTATACACTTGCTTCTAAAGCGGCAAAAGAAGCCGCTTCTAAAAGTAAAGTGGATATATCTAATGTGTTTGCCCAGATTGAAAGATTGGCATCCGATGCAGAAAGAGAACGACAGAATATGCAGTCTTTGCGCGAATCTTGGCGCAAAGAAAAAGAACGGAACGAAAAGCTAGAGAAAGAAATCATTCAGCTTAAAAAAAAGAATAAAAAACTAATGAAGCAATTGGAAGAATACAAAGAATTGCAGGTAAAGCAACAACAGACAGAATATCCAGAACGATAGCTTTCTTATAAAAATTAAAAAATACATATTAAATAAGGAACAAAAAATATTTTTGTTCCCTCATTTTTTTAATCCTTTCTTAAAGCCCCGGTCTTGTACCGGGGTTTTTATTGTTGGTTTTGGAAGACAGAATCAAGGCTGAGAGTGCAAAAGAAATCGCTGCTACACAAAATCTGGAACAGGCAGCTAGGAATATTGGAATTTCCCAGACACGCTTGAAAAGAATCCTCGACAGAAAAGAAGAAGGAAAACTCGATATTGATACATTAAGGGTAGTCTGCCAGACGTTAAATATTCCAGTCGAATATGTTAGCCAGTAAGGAGGAAAACAAAATAGAGGTAACACACAACCTCTCTTTTGGAATCGAATTCTTTTTATCGCCTTATAAGAAAGTCTGTTTTCAGGCTTTCTTTTTTCTTACAAAAATTCTTCTCACAAGCCGACTTGCTATGATTTGAGTGTATCTGGAACACACATATACCTGTGATAATTTTTCACACAACTTAGGTTTGTTATGTGAAGAAATATCACTTATATATCTGTGAAGAAAGTCCACAGATATATGTGTGTTTTTCAGACACACAACTTCTACATATTAATAAAGGAAATTATTGCAAGAAAAGAAAGGAGCAATTATGGTACCTACAAATCTTTATAGAACTCGTCACGAATTTTTTAATATCCCAATGCAGCTTCCGAAAGCCCCTAAATTTATCGTTGGTCTGGACGCAGGCTATTCCGGGATGAAGGTGTGGTATGAAAGAGGGTATTTCTGTTTTCCATCATTTGTAAAAGAACTGACAGATGAAAGCCTGAACCTGTTTGATGAAAAGGATATCCTGTACCGGGACAATGATACTGGAAAAACATATATGCTGGGTTACACTGCACAGGAAATGGTTGAAAGTGGAGATACGAACGAAACAGACTCTGAGACTTATGATCGAAAAAGATATTGGAATCCAAAGTTTCAGATCTTATGCAAGGCAGCGATTGGGCTCGCTATTATGTCAAGAGAAAAAGAAGATAAACGTCCTATTTTCTTGGAAACAGGACTTCCGGCTTCTTACCTTAAAGCAGACTCCTCTGCAATGAAAGAATCATTGACAAAACCATTTAACTTTTCTTTAAAAAAAGGAAATAAACCATGGGTAAATATTAATCTACAGATTACTTCTGAAAATATCCATCTCATGGCGCAGCCAGCAGGGGCTTTATATTCAGCTTTGATTGGAAAAGATGCAAAATACAGTGCAGATACCAAAAAACTTCTCTTCGGAAAAACGTTAGTTGCTGATTTTGGGGGCGGTACAGCTGATTTTTATGGTATTAAAAACCGAAGGATCGTTTGTTGTGAGTCACTTTTAAATATTGGAAGTGGTGAGATTTTAAAACGTGTTTCCAAACTTATCATGGACGAATATGGCGAGGATATCCGTAGTCAGGCATTACAGCATAATCTTGAGACAGGGTATATCATTTGCCTGAATGAAGAAACAATGGAACAGGAGAGTAAACCGATTGGGGAATTAGTGAAACAGGCAAGCCATGAAGTATTCCTTGAGGCTATGATGCGTTCACGTTCAATCACGAATACGTTCCGTGATTATGAAACACTGATCGTTGCCGGAGGAACTGGAGAAGCATGGTTTGAGGATATCCAGCAGTATTTAGCTGGCATGAAAACATTACAGATCTTACCAAGCAATATAAATGCTACAGATGTCCCATTTCTTTACTCTGTTGCAAGAGGATATTATCAGTTTAGATATATGTCTATGGCTAAATAAGGGGAGGTGTATATATGTCAAGGTCGTTTGCAATCCGATTTTATACAAAGCATGATATCGATCTTTTGACTTTATATTACCGCAATGTAGATGTGGCGAACGTAATGCATCAAGTTTTGGTTGCTTTTATAAAGGGAGAGGAATTTCTCCTTTCCCTGCCAAATCCATCCGAAGATGATTTTCAACCCCAAAGTACGCATGGCGCGAAGGTGGAGTATAGATTGTTTTTAGATGAAGAGGATGCTACTGACAGGCAAATTATTGAGATGATCGATAAAATCAATCCTGGAGCATGGAATAATTTTTTCAAAAGTCTGTTACGTCTTTATTTATGGAGACCTATTGCTGAAAATTTTCTTAATAACAAAGAAGATTATCTGTATTTTACAGAAAAGTTATATCCTTTTACAAAGGATAAATGCAAAATGATGCTGATAACACGAAAAAAGCCTGCAAAAAGGAGGAAAAAGATGGTCAAAAAGCGTACAACCTCCATTCCCTCTCCTGAAACATCTTATATCCCTCCGAAAATAGAAAAAACAGAAGCGGAACCGATTGATCTTATGCCAGAGGCAGTCATAAAACAGAGTTTGCCAGAATCTGCGCCTATATCTCCTCCTATACCTGAGTCAGAATATTCCATGTATCCCAAAAAAGAACAACAGGAAGAACCAGAAAAAGAAAATACATTTTATTTTGAGAAAGCTCCAGACGCAGTGGTAGTAGCGGACGAGCATTTAGCTGCTTCAGATGAAGATATGGACGCTTTCACGAATGCGTTTGCACAACTTATAGATTCTTAAAAGAAAGATAAAGAGGTGACATATAATGCGGGAATATAATTTATCAAAAGAAGAAAGAGCTGAGATTTCAACGAAAATGACAGAATTATTAGAACTTTGTCAGATTCATCATTGTCCTATGTTTGCAACGGTGGCTTTATCAAACAGCCTTACAAAGACAGAATATGAAAACGTAACTTTTGGTGCTAATGCAAATCAGGTTTCTTTAGCTGATGACCAGATACGGCATCATATCCTTATCGCTGGTTCTAATTTTGTAGCGGTTCCGAAAAGAGACAGCGTAGAAGTTGATATGTCAAAGTTCATGTCACATAAGGGGGAAAAGAATGAGTAATAAAAACGCTGTTATTGTTTCTATTAAGGATTATGAACTTTTATGTAGCAACAATGCAAAGTTTTTAAAGGATTATAATATTTTTCTAGTAAGGGGTTCTGGGCAAAATGCGGATCTAAAAGGAACTTACAGAGAACTTATCGTAGATAATCCGGATGATGGACAGATGATATTGACAGCTTTCAAAGAAATTTTAAAGGAAGATGAAATGAAAGACAATTTACTCGTCTTTTTTGGAAAAAATCTTCCTCGAATGGATAAAGAAGCTTTGTCTGAATATAAGACAGTCTTTTGTCCAAAAGGAAATCTAAAAAAAGGTGTTGACCAGTTTATCAATAAGCAGTCATATCAAAATTCTCGAAATAAATCTTCTGCCGATAAAGCACCTAAAAAACAAGACGTGAAAGAAAATGAAAAGAAAAGCGAAAATAAGACTGAAAGTAAAGCTGTGACTGCACCGAACACACCAAACGAGTTTTATAATCCTTTTACTGGAATCGGGACAGAAGATAAACAAGCAGAGAATGTGGGGAAATCTATCCCTAAAGGCAAAAAGGTAGGTGAAGTTCCCAAAACTATCCCTGACGATGTAGCTGAAGAAAATAAAAAAATCACAGGTATGATCACTGCGGAAAAGGCTCGATTGGTAAATCTTCTCCGTAAGAGATTGTCTTTTCATATCAAATTATGTATTAAGACGGAGCTTTCGCCCCGAGAAGTGTTTCTTCTTGTTGAGCTTGTCTCTAAAATACCACCAAAAGAAAACTGGAATAAAGAAAAATTCGGGGAATGGAGCTGGGAGGCGGAAAGGAAAAAACTATTAGAATCATGGAAGTCAGTGCAAGGAAATGAATCCTTAACGAAATTGACATTTGATGATTACGTAAAGATCAAAAAAGAGATTATTTATTATTATAATCTTGTTGCTTTTTTATATGGTGAAGACGTATATCAAGGTTTTTAAGAGGAATGGGAAATATCCCATTCCTCTTTTCCTTTTTTCTGAAAAAACATATTAGAAGAGATTTTTCAGAAAGGAGGATATTATGGAAAAAGAAAAAGAAATCTTTCTGGAAGAAGAGAGAGAACAAAAATTAAAGGACCGGCAGGTATTTGTCAATCTGACCCGTGACCGTCCAAAAGAGATTGTAGAGACAGAGATCATAGATAAAACAATTCCTTCTCCAGATACAAAAAGAAAAGATGAAGAAAGATACAAGGGACATCTTAGAGATTCTTTGCTTGACGAAGCTCAATCTGAGTGGGAAGAAAAGATGCAGAAACGAAAAGACTATGCAGCTGATAATTTTGATTTCGCACAAAAAGAATCGGATTCCATTGGATCATCTCCAGACCTTATTGCTGCACCGGATAAACAAGAATCGAAGCAAATTGTATCTAAACCAGAAGTTATCGTAAAAAGTGACGATAGAACTTTTACACAAAATGCTCTAAAAAAAGAATCCGATTCTTCTTATATAAAATCATCTCAATCTTCTTTTAATGAAAGTCACTTGAGAGATAGTAAAGAAATGGACGCACAAAAAGAATGGGAACAGAAAATGCGGGAGCGTCCTGCCCATGGAGAAAAAGTGCAAGAACAGGGAACCTCATTTGACATTGATGAACTTGGAGAAAAACGGGATGCGTTACAGGAAAAAGCAATAAATGATGCTATGCAATACACTATGGCTAATTTTGCGAGATATCAAACAAATAGTATCACGAAAATCCTATCTTCTCAGAAAAGAGTGATACAAAATGGTAAAGATTTTCTTTGGCGTACAAGCGGCGGGCAAACAAGCACTGGTCGGGGAATTAAAGAGACAGAAGAAAACGTCATGCCTTTTATTCAAATGGCTGTTGATACCACAAAAAGGACTTTAGCAACATCTATTGCTGGAAATATGCATATGGACAAAGATTTCCAAAAAGCATGTGAGATATTAAAAGCACAGCTAGGAGAAGAAAAAACACTTTTTTCTGTCGATACTTCCAGAGCTATGACCACAGATGATTTCAAAAAATTGCAAAAAGGGCTGCAAAAATATCTAAAAGATAAGAATATCGGCATATTTTCCAGTAAACCAAAAGTCTTAGAATTTGAGATCAATCGAGCTATTAAATCTGGAAGGCTTACTATAGAAGAAGGTCAGGCTGCTAAAGTTCTCAACCGAAGGCTTGGAGAGATTCGGGGACTGTCTGGTAAATCAAATTTGTTTCATTTACTTCGCTTTGGACGAAGAAAGCTTCACAAATATGGCAGACAAGAATCTACGCTTAATGCGATGTTTATGACCGGAGCGTTGCTGCGGCATACAAAGAATGTTATCCAAAATATCTTGACGATTGCACAAAATGTAAAGTTTCTTGTTAAAAATGCGGCGAAGTTAGCTAGTCTGGCTGCTGCAAAAGCGTCTATAAAATTATCGAAGACAAAACTGGCAAAAAAAGTAAAAGAAAAACTTCCAGACAGTGTGAAAAAGAAACATGCGGAAAGACAGAAAAAGAAAAGAGAACGCAGAGAGAAAAAAGCCAGACGTAAAAAGAGAAGAAGAGAATATAAAGACTTTATTGATAAAGTGATTGATAAAGTCCCTCATCCGGCAAGGTTTGTAAAAAATAAGATACAACACGCAAAGGCATCTGTAATCAGTTTTTTGACGAGAGGTAAATACAACCCTCTCCGGCTTTTAGGCAAAGCATTTAATGCCGCAAATAGAATAAAAAATATGATAATAATGGCAGTATCACTTGTTGTACTTGTGTATTTTATTATACTTATCATACTTCTTTTCCTCACAAGTGTTGGGGCAAAATATTCTGTGGAAAGCAATAGTGATAAAATAAATGAATTTTGTTTAAAAAAGATAGAGACACTTTATAAAGAACAGCAAAAATCTTTAGCATCATACAACGAAAATGGTGCATACCGTCATGTTAAAATAAAGAAAGTTGATAAAAAAAGTAATTCTATGTACAACGATGACCTTGGATTTACCGAAACAACAAATACAGCAGAAATGATGGCCATGGCTCAGGTATATTTCGATTTTGACCTCGATGATGCAAGTGAAGAGGATATCGGTGCATATCTTTCCGGGTTATATAGTGGCTCTCACACAATGGATATAAAGGAAAAGGATCACTATACAAGAGATAAAGATGGTAAAAAGGTACTGGATTATACAGATGCAGAGATTACCGTAACAACGTATTATTTTGATGATCTTTTTGATTGTGTTTTAGGTAGCAGCGGAATGTATGGCAGTGAGTCACCAATGGCTGGGCAAGCTGTAGATATCCCTCAAAATTACAAACAAATGTGGACTGTCACTGAGTATGATAAATTCAACTGGGTTTCAGACTGTGGAAAATTATTTAAAATGTGGAAAAGTACTGGTTCTGCATGGGATGATGGTTTTGCTTGCATTAATATCGGTGGAAAGACATACCGATTTATTGCTGTACTTGAAAAATTCGGAAAAGTTGGAGATTACATGACTGTCCAGCTTGATAATGGACAAAATATAAACTGTATCGTTGCTGATACAAAACGAGCCAGCGAATGTCCAAATGGATGGGGACATATGGATGGAGGTTCATTAAGTGTCGTTGAATGGGAAGTAAGCCAAGCTTATTTTCACAGATATAAAAATCCAGGTAGACTCTATGGAAAAGAGTTAAAAGGGAGAAAAGTTGCCCGTCTGATTAACGGAGGTTCTTATTTTAAAAATCAAGCTGGACCGTCCTTTGTTTCTAGCGGAACAACTACAACAGGAAACACCGTTAGTGCAACGCAGTTTTTAAGCCTGCTTGATACATATTCTAACTATATTAAACAGAATCATAAGTTCTTCCGTCGTTCAAACTCAAAAAATGCAGGTACATTTTCAGCCGCGAAAAGTAAAGTAAAAGACAGAGATAAAGTCAATGTAAACTGTGTATTACCAACAATGTGGGCTTTAAAAGATATGGGATTATTAGCGCAAGGTTCAAACTTTTACAGTACAACTGATGGTAAATGGCATGGAATAAACGAAAAAATCAAGCAAAAAGCTACGATTATTTCTAGCGGAAACCCGATTGGCATGAATGTAACAAAAGCAGCGAAGAAAGGTTTATTACAAGCTGGAGATATTATTGCAAATAGTTCTTTCAACCATACTTATGTTTATGCCGGATACGAAAATGGAAAAATCCTCGTATATGAAGCTGGTGGAAATGCAAGTAGTGCAGGTTACGGAAAAGTTGGCTGCGGCCCATTTTCTGCTGGACAGTATAATAACCTAAAGATTAAAAGTATCATTCGTTGGCGTTAGAAAAGAAGTCCTAAAAGGACTTCTTTTTTCTTATGAGAATTCCTGTTTGTTTTTCATTGGTACTCTTTAATAAAACTGTCTGGAAACTAAAACAAAAAGCAAGGAGGATAAAAATGGGAAACAATAAAGAAAAAGCGATTACGAAAATGTCTATGAAGTTACGAGAAGAAAATGCACCAGCTATTGTAGAAATCAAGGTTGTAGATGATGAGTTTTCCTCTTATATGGAAAGAAAAATACAGGATGATACTTATCGTTTTTCTGTATTAGCTGATTTAGTGAAACGGAAAAAGCAGGGAGAGGTCTTTTCTATTGAACATGAAGCATGTCAGTATTTTAAATCTTCCGGAAGATATATACATATGTACCTTAACATCTTAGAAAAAGGGATACCCCAACTGCGTGTAATGGTTGAGAAGGGAAAAGTTTCTGTGGCTTTTGCTTCCCGTATTACTGGTTTGTCTGCAAAGAAGCAAAAATCAGTTGTGGCACAGATCAAGAAATGCAACAAAACAGTTGACGCAAACCGTTATATCGCGACTTATATGAAAACAGAAAGAGTCAAAAAGATGACAGGAAGAGGGGATGAACTTTTACTGGAAAGCAATCGTGTTCGCTGTTCTACTTTTTGTGATATTGCAGAAGATGTATTGGAAAATGACATATTAAATACATCTGATAAAGAAAAAATCATTGGTATTTGTGAAAAAATAATAAAGAAATACCAAAACTAGGAGGAATGAGATGCTTAAGTTTAATAACCTTATATGGACTATCTTCTTTAAAACAGTTAAACCACTTACAGATAATGCAGGTATTGTCATCATATTATTTTCCATCTTTTTTGGAATCGGATTCTCTTTTATTACTTATTTATATCGAAAAGAGAATGTTCGGTACTTGGGATTGCTTGATGGCTTATATCTTACCTCTGTATTTTATATGCTAAGACAGCTTCCATTGATACATCCTCGTATCCATCAGGCTTTATCAACGGTGTCATCTATCATTAAGGCATCATCAGCTTATAGTGCTAATTTCCAGAAAGCTGCTGGTATCACCGTAAAAAAAACGTCGGATATCGTTTACTATCTATATAATTTATCTCCAGAAAAACTACAGGATTGGTTCAAAGTGCAGCCAGAATTACTTTATAGGAAATTATATACAGCTTTTGAGCATTCAAGGTATCTCTTTGGATACGTTGATAAAAAAGTGGTATGGACTACAGATTTCATCTATTTTATTCCTTTTGTGTTATTGCTTCTCGTTATGGTAAAGCAATCTTATCAAGAAATAGATAGGATACATACAAAGGATGCCATGTGGCTGGTATTCCATATGGTTCTTTATTTTGCAATATGGTTATGGGTTTTCCTTTCAGGTCCAAGAGGATGTGTACTCGCCTTTAATGTTTTATATGCAACTCATATTTTAATGAATTATATGCTATCAAAAAACAATTATTTTAAAAAGCAAAATTAAAAACAGCTCCCGTAAGGGGGCTATTTTTTACAAAAATAAAGGATAAAAATGTAAATAAAGCAAAAATATATCAACTAACTTCGCCAGAATGAAAAATACATATTAATTGGGCAAAAAAAGGAGGTGAAAACTAATGAGAAGTTTATCAACAAAAAGAAACCTGTTAACAAAAGGAAATGCAAAAAAAGTTTTCTTTAGAGCATTGCCGTTTTTCATGTTTGCATTTTTTGTATTTATGAACTCAGTATGTCCGGCTTTTGCGGATACAGCATATAAAAGTGATGTTTCTAAATTAGCGAAAAGTGTTGTTGATATTGTTGGGTATATTTTCCGTGTTGTTGGGATTATTATGGCTGTGTATGCTATCGGAACATTGATTCAGGCTTTTCAGTCTAATAATCCAGATGCCCAGTCAAGAGGTGCGACAACTGCTGTAGTTGCGGTTATTTTAATTTTTATTCCAACAATTATCAAGTCATTAGACCTTACAAGTTATTTAACTAAATAAATATCGTGTAATGATTGTCCATGGGATTTTCCCATGGACTTAAACAAATGGAGGAAAATAAATGCAGGAATTTGTATATAACCAGTTTGCTACAATATTTGGTAGTGGGCTGATAGAAAAAACATCTGATTTTATCAACATGGTTGTAGGAGCATTAAATACTTTATTTCCTCTTAATGGTACTGGTATTATGAATACCGCTTGCACTCTATTTAGTGGTTTAGCGGGTTCTCTTCTGATTATCTATTATTTTATGGATATGTATTCGCTTGCAGCAAAAGACCTCGTATCTCTTGAAAAGCTGGCAGTCTCCTTTATTAAACTGATTCTCTGTTTTATGCTTGTGCTATACGCAAAGGAAATTACGGTCAATGTCTTTAACCTATGCGGTAATATGTACCATATGGTTGCGGAAGAAACAATCAATAAAGAAATAACAACGTCTGATACATCGTCAGATAAAAATAATAACAAAAAAGATAATAAGACCGATAATGGGTCTTTATCGAAACAGATTACGTTTTGGGGTATGAGCAGCTTACCGGGATATGATGATGCGGTTGATGTTAGCATTACAACGAAAAAAGAAACTATCACAGATAAACTACAAAATACGTTTACTGGTGGAGATAAAAAGACAACTGTTACGACAGAAGCCAAATCTATGAGAGAGGTTTTCCAGGGAAAATCAAATTCATTGTATGGTTCTGGTATAAAAGGAGCACTTAATGCAGTTGGTTCTGTAATGCTTTTAATGATCCCATGGATGATCTCTTATATAGCCGTAGGTTTATCTTATTTGATAAGTATATCGAATGCTATCATGCTTGTTGCTTATGGATTTTGTATGCCGATCGCTCTAACACAATGTTTTGAAGATGGGCAAAGGAGTGCCGGTATCCGCTATCTGAAAAAATTTGCGGCGCAAGCATTAACTTTTATGGTCATTATCATTATTTTATATGCTGTTTCAAAACTGCAAGGAGCTCTATTGCCGCAATTATTACAGGGGTTATACAAAGGAAATACGTTGGATATCAATAATGACAATTTCAAAGAAATTATCGGTAACTGGAAAGTGCTTATCAGTATTGTCGTTGTGCAATTTGCAGCCGTGGGAGCAATGCTAAAAGGCTCACAGATTGCAAATGACATTATGGGTGTATAGGGGGGAAATAAAAGATGTTAAGAACAAAAGTGCCAAATGATATTCGTAAGTATAAAACAAAATTAGCAGGACCGTTTACGTTAAAACAGTTGATCACTGTTACAGGTCTTATCATCTTGGATTTAGCTGTTTATTCCTTTGTCCAGCCATTTAATTTATCTGCCGAAATGTTGTGTACTATCATTTTGGGGATAGACCTCTGTATTGGTGGAATCTTTCTTGCTGAGGTAAATGAGCGTCCAGCATATTCATTTTTTTTAGAATACTTGAAATATAATGTATTTGCTCCAAGGCAAAGGCGAGTCAGTTTGCCTGTCGAAAAAAAATATCCAGTAAAACCATTGTCAAAAAAGGAATTAAAGGAACACCCAGAATATCATGCTTATAAATGAGACATTATTAACCCCGTTTGGATGAAGACCAGGCGGGGTTTTACATATTATAAATGGAATTTTTTAGAGTTAATAATTTTATTTAGGAGGGATACCGTTGAAAAAGAAGAAACAAAAAACACAGACCGGATTTTTAAAATTCTTATCAAAGGATAAACGTCCAGTTCCAAAGACACAGGAAGGGAGCATCCCTTACCAGCATATATGGGAAAACGGAATCATGGAGCTTTTTCCAGGATATTTTTCAAAATCGTATCATATCGGAAGTGTAAACTTTTTAACAGCTACAGATAACGACCAATGGAATATCGGACAAGCATACGCTAACTTTCTTGGTTCATTTGAGAAAGAAGCAACGATTGAAATCACTCTTTTTAACCGATCAATTGACATTGAAAAGTTTAAAGCCAGTGTTTTACTTGAAATGCAGGATGATAATATGAACTTGTATAGAGAAGAGTACAACAATATGCTTCTTGATAAAATGTCTGCTGGCAGAAACAACTTAACAACAGACCGTATCTTAACAGTCAGTGTACCGGCAGAAAATGTCAAAGAAGCCATAAAAAAATTTGCCCGGATTGATGTCTCTGTCACTGATGAAATGAGCCGTATCACTAAAACAGAATGTTCCGTGTTGAGTGCCATTGAAAGGCTTGAATTATTAAATGATGTGTACAATATGGATGACAATACTCCGCTCTATCAAAAACGTATGATTGACGGACATATGGTGGAATCTTTCTCATTAAAAGAATGTGAAGCGCAGGGACGGACCACTCAGAGTTATATCGTACCAGGACAGCTTTCTTTTGGACAGTATGAAAAAAATATCGGTAATGTTATAAAAGTAGGAAATATGCTGGCCAGACCGTATTATGTGTCCGGATATCCATCTTGGTTGCGGGCAAGTACGCTTACTGATTTTTCTACGTTGTCTGGTAATATCTTGATATCTGCTTATTTCACATCAGAGTCACAGGGCGGAGCTGCCGATATGTTAAAGAGACAGACCAGAAATATCCGTTCAGGTATCATCGACAGGCAGCAAAAATCATCAACTACTACAGATGTTTCCATTATTGCTCCCGATCTATCGGAGGCTAAACAGGAAGCGGATGAATTGCAGGAGTCTATCGCACAGGATGATAACCGGCTTTTTTATGGAAATATACTATTTGTTATTTTTGCAAAAACAGCAGCAGAATTAAAACGCTTGGAAGACGAATTATACATGAAAGGGAAAACAAATCTTTTGACAATCCGCCCATTATTAAATGAAATGGAGCAGGCATTTGATTCCGCACTCCCGATCGGTAATAATTATATGTCCTATACCCGCTTGATGACTACAGAGACAGTTGCTTCCTTAACTCCTTTCTCTGTCAAAGAGATTTATCAAAAGAGCGGATTATATTATGGACTAAACGCATCAAATAAAACAATGACATTCTACGATCGATCACAAGACACAAATCCCTGTGGTGTAATCTTAGGTATGCCGGGAGCCGGTAAGTCTTTTTCAGCAAAGCGGGAAATGGAAAGCATCTGGCTTGGAACGCAGGATGATATTTATGTTCTTGACCCAGAACGTGAGTATGCTCCAATGGCAAAGGCATTTGGAGGAACGATCATCAGGATCAGTAATGGTTCTAAAGCACATATTAACCCTTTTGACATTAACTTACAGAACGCAGGAGAAGATGGTGACCCTATTAAGGTAAAATCAGATTTTATCCAATCGCTGTGTGAGACCGCTATCGGAGGCAGGTTTGGATTATCTCAGATCGAAAAAAGTTTGATCGGACGTTGTGCTACCCGGTTATATACTGATCATGTAAGGGAATTACAAGCTACCGGAAAAGACATGAATCCGAAAACAGCCCCTACAATGGTTGATTTTTATAATCTGCTCATGACACAGCCAGAACCGGAGGCGGCTAATATTGCTTTAGCACTGGAAAGATTTGTGTCGGGTTCAGATGACCTCTTTTCACACCATTCCAACATTGATGTAAAAAACCGTTTTGTCGTTTACGACATTAAAGACATTGGTTCTGGACTAAAAGAACTGGGATTACAGATTGCGTTTGACGCTATCTGGAATAAGATGATCGAAAATAGAGCAAAAGGAAAAAGAACATGGATTTATATTGACGAATTTTACTTACTTATGTCTAAAGAGACTTCTGCTGAGTATATTTCCACTATTTGGAAACGTGCCCGAAAATGGAATGGTGTACCAACAGCGATCACACAGAACGTAGAAGATATGTTGAAATCAGAACAGGCACGAACGGTTATCAATAACAGTCAGTTTGTTACTTTATTACAGCAGTCACCTGTAAATAAAAAACAGTTATCTAATCTGCTCGGTCTGACAATCGAAGAACAAAAATATATTTCCACATCGAAACCTGGTATGGGATTGTTGAAAATCGGCGAAGATGTTATTCCAATCAACGATGATTTCCCGAAGGATACACATCTGTATAAGATTATGACAACGAAGCCGGACGAACTTATTGAAGCATAAGAAAGGAGGACATAAATGGAATTAATGTTAGAAGATATCCTGGACTTTTGTACAGGAAAGCAAGAAGATGGTACGCCTATGGCGGGTTCATCCATTAGTGTCTTTGGTCTTACAAGAGCTAAACAACCGATTACCAAACAAAATGTCACTTTTAATCAACCATTAGAAATTCATACAGTTGGTGGATGCATTACTGTATCTATTGATTTTAAAAAATGCCCTGAGTTTTACCGTGCAACAAAAATATGTATGGATTGGCTGGATAAATCGGAGGATACCCTTATTTATACGATAATCCCAATGCTGTTAGAAGGCAAGATAACTGTGATACTGCGAAATTTAGTATATTGTGATTTCTATGAGAAGAAAAATGGTATGCTTCGCTTAATCCTTGCTTTTGACAATAATGAGACCTTATTATTTGGCTCAGATAACATAGATTATGACAGTATCAAAGCGATGGTTGATAACGAATTCCAAAAGAAACAGCAGGAGCTGGATGAAGAACTGGAAAAATACATCAAAGAAAAAGAAGAGTTAGAAAAGGAGTCCTACGAAATGGATATATTGGGCGAAATGGATATTCTTGAAGATGAATACTCTTCGGAAGATGCTCTTTTACATCGCCCAGGGGTAAGATTCGAAGATGATGAGGAGGGTAATGATAATGATTAAAAAAAGAAGACATATATTTTTTTTAACAGTCATTTTAGCTCTCAGTATAGTGTCCGCTCCAGTTTTCGCAAAAGGACAGGATAAGAAAAAGGATACAAAAGATAGTACACAGACAACGACAGAACAGCAGAGATCATCTCAGTCTACCGAAAAATCAACGGAAGCTGAGAAAAATACAGCCTATTTTACATTTGCTATCTATAATGACGAAAATATTACACTGGCTGACACAGATATCTTTAAGATCACTTTAACTGATATAGCGGGGAAAGAACATACTATTGAACTAAATGCATATGAATCCAGTACATCTGCAGTTGAAAACTCTCTTGACGAAGGTGGATATACCGTAACATCCATCGAATATAAAGGTATTAATCAAGATATCATAAGCGGTGGATTTGGTTTATCAAAACAAATGAATCTTCAGATATCAGATACACCGGAGATACCTTTTTACATTGGAAGTGATTCCACGGCACTGTCCGGTTTGTTTATTGTGAGAGATGGGAAACAGGTAAAAACAGCTTCTGAGCAATCAACGCAACAAACATCTGTAACAACTCAGGATACCACAAATACCACCGAAACTGTTCAAGATACAAGTGAAGAAAATGCGACAGAAAGCACCCGGAAAGACCCGGACAAAGAAGATGTAGTGGAAGTGGTAAAAGAAAAGAAGAAAGGAAAAAAATCACAGTTTTTCCCCTTTTCTTTTAAAAAATTACTTATGGCTGTCATAATCTTGTTTATCTGTGGAGTCTGGACGCTTGTTTTTTATCAAAAAAATAAATAATGAAAAAGGAACAAAGGCAATATAAATGTCTTTGTTCTTTTTTTCATATTAAATAGAAAAGGAGGATAAGAAATGTTACGAAAAAGAATAGCAATCCCTGTTTTATCAAGTTGTTTATGTATTTCTATGCTGCCATTGCAGGCTTTTGCTGCACCTTCTCCAATATGGAATACAACATCCACGGAGTCTCCGGCAGATACAAATACTTTTCAATGGGATGATGATACAAAGGATGACGCATTAACTGTTTTTGATACAACAGATTGGTCCGAGTTTCAAGACAAATTGATTTACAAGGAGACGGAAAATTCTTCTGCAAAAGCAGACGTATCATCTGAAGTTCGTGATTTAGAAAGCTCTGTAAAATCCATTCTGCAGGATGATAATCTACAGCTAAAAGCATCGCTTGAGTATTACAAAACAGATTATACAGAGCTAGTTTTAGCCATGATACAAGTACTTGCTGAAAACTGTGGAGTGATTGGAGGAGATGGAGAAAATAATTCAGGAAAAAAATTTAAACAATGGCTTAAAAACATGGGACAGTTTATTGTACCAGGAAGTGCTGTTGGAAAAAAAGAATCCATTACAACTCTCATTAATGCTTACGCGCAAAGTGCAAGAGCATACAAGGTGAAAATGAGAAAGGATAATAGAGGTAAGAAAGATGCATCGATTTCAGAACCATATATCTTTGATAACGATGAAGCTTTACAAGCTGTTATAGAAGGCGTTGTAATGCACTACGGTATAACAAACTTTGCAGACATTGGATATTTCTACGCAACTGATTGTAATACAAATGCTGCAAAGCCTTATACCGTAAAAAAAGCACGATCCTATTACAAAAAGTATAAAGCAAACATAAAAGCTTATTATGCTACATGTGGTGATTCGGATTATGAAGCTGACCCAGAATTTGCTTCAAATGTATCGGCTATTTATTCTGTGAGTAGCGGATTAGGGGAAGATATGTCTTCTTATACTGCCGGAATGCCGGTATCTTCTAATGAGAAAGTAAGTGCGTTTTTAAAGAAACTAGCGGAACAAAATGGAAAGCCATATCGTTGGGGACATAAAGGTCCTGATGAATTTGATTGTTCTGGATTGATCAGTTATTGTCTACGGGAATCTGGGGCAATCCCTAACTTTTCTTACAAAACAAGCGATGGTATGCACAATGATTTCAAGAAAATCCCATATGACCAGGTGCAGCCAGGTGATATCTTATGGCATCCCGGACACGTCATGGTCTATATCAAAGACGGACTCACATTTGAGGCAAAAGGCAGGAAATATGGAGTTGGATTTTTTAAACGTAATACGGCTTCTCAGACTGTATTACGATGGTATTAAAAAAGGAGGAAATTATTATGCCTAAGTCGGATTTAACATATCGAACAAATACGGATGAAGCAGATACAAAAACAAATGATACATCAGATGTTATAGAAAATATTACCCAAAAAGTAAAATCAGCTCCAAGAGAAGAGGGACAGGATGTAAGAGATTATATACAAAAGCAAGGGACTCATACGGGACTTATTGGAGCGGTAGTAGGTACAATAATGGCAGCTGCTTCTTTTGTATCAGAGTTAGCAGGAACAATCGTCAGAAATCTCTTATGGAGTCAGCAGATGCAGGACGCTATCGCAAATCGCTTAAACAGAGAATCACCAAGAAAAACAAGTACTGTAGTTGATAAAGAGAAAACATCCAAAGAAGAAACAAAGATTGAAAAAGAAACTCCACAGGTCAATATCAAAAATCTTATGAAACAATATGATATCAATGGAAGAAAATTTGGAGATTCTGTCTTTTTACAAAATGGAGAAGATAACAGTACAATATCACCTGACGATTGTAAAGATGTCGGAGAACTTGAAAAGGCGATTGCGGCAGTATATGGACATAATATGCAAACCTCTATAAAAGCTAGTCTGATCAGTGCGGCTGTTACGTTACCGGGAGAACAAGAAGGTAAATCTCTTGTTCATGAGATACAGACAAAACGGGGTATTGTAGATATGGAAATTAGAAAAATTGACAAGAACAATATCTCAATATCCATAAACGGCAATGATGTGATCAAAAAAATACCGGAAGCTATTTTAAAAAGTCCCAACGCTTTTCAAGCTGTAGATGGTAAAAAATCCATTGTTGATTATATAGGTTCTAAAATTAATGAGGAATTGTCTCGTTCTCACCAAATCAGTAAAGACCTTACATTAACTATCTCAAAAAATAATACAATCTCTATAAAAGATCAACAGGGCGAAATCTATAAAGGCTCTGCGGATATGCAAGCTTTTGAACAGATTTTTGCAAAACATCCATTGGAGGGTATTTCGCCAAAAGTTGCTGCCGCTGCCCTTACTTGTACTTTAAGTCCAGAAAGTTTTGCAAAAGAATATGAGCAGAAAAGTATTTTTGACGATAAAACTTATCAAGAAACTTCCGTACATATAGGTGTTAGTCAAGATAAGGTCACACTTTATAAACCGTCACTTGTTGAAATGGATAGAGATGTGGGAGATTTAGTCAAGGAATCTTCCCAGAACCGTTCGATTAAAAAAATTATAAAAGACCTTTCTGTATCGAAAGATGACGCAAAAGTAATCAAAAGTTTACAGGAAAATGAGACTGTCGTTGTATCATCAAACGGTGTTCCATCTTTTGTAATGTCGGGCGGCGAGGGGGAACTTTACCTGTATCAGCCTGAAAAAATGCCAGAGATTATAAAAAAGTGTGAGATAGAGCCATATCTGGCAGAACATACAGATAGACTGCCTGTGCTTGTGGAAAAAGAGGATAAGAGGGTTCAAACAGCATACATGGAAGAGAATGGGAAAGTAGCTTATGCCCCTGCGTTTATAGAGATGGGCTATCAGATGGACCCTTCGGTCATGATAGAGTCATTGACACCAGATAGTATCACACCTGATAATTTCCGTTCATTTGCACACGATTTATCTGAACTTTATCAGAGTGCTGATATGAATAATGCTGAAAAAACGGTAGACATCCCGTTTAATCAAGAAAAAGAAAGTTTTCACTATGTAAATGAATACGATGAAAAAAATGTAGAAAGGAATAAAAATGTTGACGAAGAATCACAAGATATCGACGAACAAGAAGAAGAACTTCCTTTCCCAGAAGATAATTCTCATGAAGATGAAAAGGGAGAAAAAGAGGACGATGCTGACAGAGAAGAAGAACAGGAAGAAGATTATGTCTTACCATTTGATGATGGAGAAATAGAACTTTAACAACTAAATTTTTCTTATAAAAATGTTTCTCTTCTAAAAAATGATATATATGAAATATCTGTTTTAGGAAGGAGG
>ENA-ORUL01000759-ORUL01000759.1-human-gut-metagenome-genome-assembly--contig:-NODE-759-length-26285-cov-10.063248_pt1 | contig 26285 bp, 29 predicted proteins | sample MGYA00242084_ERZ509219 | MGnify/ENA primary metagenome ERZ509219 (study PRJEB26280, sample SAMEA2338792) | human gut metagenome | biome: human gut; feature: human-associated habitat; material: faeces...
CGGCAGACCTCGCAGAACTGAGAATCCCCTGGTTTCAACTACGGGGAGTGTCAATACATAGTTCTGTGGAATAGCAGAACAATTGAACATTGAACTAATCGCGCCTGAAAATTTTCCGCAAGTGTCGTGCGCCGCCGTACAAAGCCCGGCGGCGCACTAGGGCTCTGCCCTAAAAACCCGGCGCCCTTGGCGGCGTTAAAAAGTGACGCAATAACGTTGTTACGTTATTGCGTTATTACACAGTTCGGCAGTCACACTTTTACATTGTTGCGGCATGACACAGTTACGCAATGTCTCCGGTGCGTCTCGGTAAAAGGTTCGCTACCGGACAGCCACCGGACACCGAGGCGATCTAAGCGCGGCGATGGTTTGCCGTGAAATGTGCTGTGAGATGAAAAATCTCGCAAGAGACGCGAACTTGTACCTCCATCGTAAATGTAGCCACAAGTTCGCAGCCGTTGGCTCTTGCCAGGGCTCCGCCCTTGGACCTGGGTCGGTAAGTTGACTGCGACTGCATCGGTTGATTGATGGCAGTTGGAATCGACGCCGTAGTTTTTAAATCTGTTATGAAGCGTGAAACTCAAAAACTCATCGTATTGATTTTCATTTGATTCGAAACGCCCGCGCAAAAGTCGAAACGGCTCGCGCGGGCGTTTCGGTTTTTCGTTTCGCATCTCAACTCGCGTCAAAACAAAACGCGAGCTTTGAAAATCGATAGCGACCGAAGGTCGCGATCATAGGCGGCTTGACCGCCGCATGAAAATCGAATCGCCATTCGAACCGTAATGCGATTCGCGGTACCTTTCGACAATCCAACAACGCTACGAGTCTCACTAAAGACTCTCCGCGTCATTGAAATGTCGAAAGCTGCCTCAACTTTTTCGCAAGCGTATCGAAAAACGATTCGATAAAGTCGAATGTTTGCGTCGCGGGCGCCGCAAACCCGCTCCGCTCTCGCTACAGCGAATCTCTAACACTCAGCATCCTTCGCGTTAAAAATTCACTTTCGCTCACGGTCTTCACGCAGTTACAACGCCGCGAGGCCTCTCGCTTGGAATGAGGCCTCTCATTCCACGTCTACACTGCGTTTCGCCCAATCCCCGTTCCGGAGATTGCAAGATGACTGTGGGTGGCACTTTTGTGGGCCTATTCGTCCCAAAAACACCACACCACAAATCTTGCTTATCGCCTCTCACGGCGATAAGGTTTATTCGAAGTTGAAACTTCGCGCGAAAGAATCGTGGAGTCGATTCTTCATTTTTGGAACGACGCCAGCCGTTCCTCAAGGAAAGCGAATCGCATAGCAGGTTTTGATCGGAGGCCTCTCCGATCGCTGATTCGTTTCCGGAGGAATCATGAGCAGGCTTCGCCCGCACACCGTCAAAGCATCTCTTTCCGATGAAGAGAAGAAAGCCATCGCTTCAATTGCAAAACGCCATAAGTTAAGCGAAGCCGAACTTATACGGTTTGTTTTATGCAACATCAACGAGTTTGATATTGATTTCGGTTCTGCAGAAAACGTCGACCAGAAATCTCGATCTGAAGAGATTCACATCAAGGTTTCTCCAGCAGAGAAAAAGAAAATCGAAAGCAACGCGAACTCGCTCGGTGTAACCGTCAGTTCATACGCCCGCCGCGTTCTTATCAGTGGGAAAGTCGAAAAGATAGATTTCGATCGCGGAGGTGCCGAGAAAATTTATCACGAACTTTTGAAGCAGGGCACAAACCTCAATCAGCTCATGCATTTCATAAATGCTAACGGACTTCCCTCTTATAACGAGATAGCGGTTTTCAGAACCGTTGACCACGTTACGAAAAGCGCGGATCTCGCTTTTCGATTCCTGAAAACTCTTGAGCGTCGTTATTTCATCGAAGGTGGCGAAACGAAATGACGGTTATCAAGCAGAAGAGCGTTTCGAGCGATCGGTACGCAAAGAATGTCCGTAAGTACATCAACGGAAAACATGCCTTGGCCCGTGACGGTTGGAACATCGAATGCGACAAGTATTGGTTTTCTAAAATGGCGATGACCAGAAAGGTTTTTCATCACGACAAACCTTCGAGAGCCGGTGCCAAGAACGTGACTATCCTTCACCAGATTCTCGCGTTCCTGCCCGAAGAATGTTCGTGCAACGGCGGTAAGATGACTCCGGAAAAATGCATGTCGTACGCGAAAGAATGGGTCGCCCAGCATTATCAAAATCAGCAAGTTATCTTTGCGTTGCATGAAGAAAGCGATAAAGCTGGCAAACGTTATGCCGTCCACATGGCGATAAATCGAACCGATTTGCTGACGGGTAAACGCTGCGACACCGGTGGCCGTCGAGGCAAATACAAGCGCGCTTCATGGGTTCGTGAACTTGATGACAAATGGAACCTCGTCCAACTTGAGAAGGGAAAGAAGAATTCGATAATTCGCGATCGCCAGCCGCGCGACACGGAAAAGGAGATTATCGGTCGCGGTGAGTACAGTTACAAAAACAATCTGCGTGAGCTGATCCATCTTGCAATCAATGAAGGTCGCCCGAAGAATATGGAGCAGTTCAAAAAACTACTTGCCTCATGGGGCGTAGACATTTTCATCAAGAACAATCGAGTCTATGCGACAGATCTCGATATCAAGGAGGCCGGCAATCCGAAGTGCACTTTCAATCTGACTCGACTCGACGGACGTTTCGCGGTCAAACAACTTGAAGCGGCGTTCGAAAAGAACGTGCTGGAAGCCGAGCGAGCGTTGCCGTACGAGAAGCGCTGTGAGATTTACATTCAACGTCTTAAGAAGGCGTACTCGGCGTGGGTCGAACAAGCGAAAGCGAGCAAGGGCGTCGCCTACAATTCATTCCCCAAATTCATCGCACCGAAGTGCGATGAGGATCTGCTCGAAGATCCGGCGGTTCGCGATGAGCTTCTTGCGCGTCGCGGTTACGCAAGGGAGATTCGCAACCGCTATGTCGGCGCCGTTCCCGATGCCGACGATGACCGCGTTCGTGCTGCCGGCCAGGCGCACGGCGGTAGCGACGCGCCTCACTATCGGTCCGATCGCACTGTCGATCGTGGCGATTACACGCGCGGCGACTCGGCCCGCTAGCCTTTTTTGCCAATAGTTCCAGCGAAGAGCGGTGGAACTATTGGCGCTAATAGTTCGGAATTTCCTCTAATTACAAACTATTAAGAGTTATTAGTTACAGATTCACTAATAGTCAGCTATTGGTGGCACCGCAAAGAGCCATACCGTAGTACCAATGTATTAAGTTTTCGCAGGTAGATAGCTAAAAATTTGATAACCCGCCCGCCGTTAAGACGGGCGGGCGTGCTATCATCGAGGTTGTTCCAGCGGTGGTACCAACACCGTGGAACCGCGTAGAGTGAGGTACCAACTCAACATCTACACCGTCAGACGCTTAAACCACAAGCCATCTGACAACTCCATTTTATCCAGACCCGCAGGTCAGGACAACACGGAGAAGTAGATAAGAGAAAAAACGGAACCTCCTCACCGGGAGGTTTTTTCATATCGACCGGGCGTGTGACATATGCCGTTCCCGGTCGGCCAGGCCCCAGGGCCTGCGAAAAAGGTAGCGTTTTGCTCGAATAATCGGTGACTGAGCTGTACAGGTCTGCCGTCCCGTCTCCACGAGGAGACTTCGACGAGGGTAGTGCCTTCCCTGTGACCCCTGCGCTGCCTCGGCCCATAAGGGCGGGGACGGCGTGCCAGGATCCGAGCGCTCGTCCTGCTGCAATACTGCAGGAAAGTAGGTTAAAAGCTGAAGAGCAGGAGTCGGTGGGATATCCACGCGGCGACGCGTGTGTTTGGCGGTGAGTAGCCGCAACGTCAAGCAAGGAGGACTGCGGTAGGCGTGCAGCCGTGACGGACTTTGTGCCCCACCCTGGGCCCTGTCATGTAGAGGGGCATCGGTGAGGACGGCCGATGCGTTAAACGAATGGTCCGGATACATGGCGGAGCCATGTGGAGACCCGCGAGATCGTCGAGCAAAAGGCCAAGGGGCGGGTGAGGTCTTCCCAGCTACATGCTGGTTTCGAAGATTTAGGGAGGGTCCACGACTGTGCCCAAATCTGTGGATACTCCACCACCTAACAATTCAACCCGCAAGCCAATCAGACCTCGCGGGCAGTCTTATAAACAAGCAAGCCCTTAGCGCGAGGCGTACCAGCTGTCAGCCCTCAGCGCCGGCGTCGCTTCGCTCCCCGGGCGGACAAGAACATCTGGCTGTAACACCTACAATTCGGCAAGGACGCCGAATCCGTTTTTGGTTGTAGTCGAAAATGTACAAAGAGATATATAAATCAGCGAGCTTCGCGAGCGGATCATAGGTGCCGTTAGGCACCGCATCAAAAGCGATTCGCAATCATTTCGGAATGCATCTAGAAATGTTCTAGAGCTTTTCTGGAAAAACGCACGAGAAAGGGCCGAGCCGAAGTGTCTGGCCGGACGCCAATTGTCCGGGAACTGCTTCGTTTCGACCCTCTTCTACTTTACTTCCATGGCCATGCAGCGGTCTAGTACTCCTTGATCGGATGCTTCTTACCGAAACCACCGTCGATGCCGAAGTGGCAGAGCATGTCGATGGCGCGAAGATGCTCGTCGATGGCAGTTGCAATCTGGGCGTCGATCTCGCTGTCATGGTCGTCAAGGGTGCGGACCGCACTGTCTGCGACCATGAAGGCCTTGATGGTTTGGTTGAACTGAGCCTTGAAAGCATCAACCTTCTCAACGGCGGCAGCTCGGTCTGCCATCTCGCGTTCGAGTCGTTGAACGATTTCCTGTGCGTCGCTCATGGCTATTCCTTTCCTCGCGGGTGTTTTACCTAATATATCGCCCCGCGCGGACATGATTCTCACCCGGTGGTATCAAATTTCACAAAACTGCAGGTAGGCGGCTTAACAGGATTCGATTTACGGGACGTTTAGCCAAAGGTTGGTGTGGATGCCAGCAGCACCCCTTTTTCGGGCCGTAAATCGCATCTGGTGAGGTCGATTTTTCGGCAATGCCGCCGCCCACCGCGTGCGGCCTGTTTGGCACCGTGAACGGCTAATTGTTCCACATAGCCATACGCATGACGTCATCCATTGAGTAGCGGGCGTCGTCATCCTCATCCAAGGCTTTGCCATAAGCCTCGATGTCCGCCATGTCCTCGACTTTTTCGAGTGCCGCCCTTCTCACGAACTCGGAAAAGGGCACGCCTGCGGCGTCCGCATGAACCTGAATCAAAGCCATTTCACCCTCATCAAACATGACCGCAATTTCGCACATTGAGCGCTCCAATCAATGCTGGCATCGAACTTTACTGGTACATATCTTATTGTTCATATTCAACAGTCCCAAAACGTATGCGGGAACCGCGGTACCGTCAGAAAATGCAGGAGGAAATTTGACGGTCCCGTTAATAGATTTTGTGACAAGGGCATGACAGGGGGACAGGTCATTCGTCAGGTTTCTGGCAGACGATATGAGCGGGACATGGAAAATGGAAGCCCCTCCTGTATGCATATCCGCTGGTAAGGCCTGGCCCGGTTTTCACCATCGCACGCGGTGACCGAGCACCCATCCAACGCCCAAGTCAAAATACTCAGTACACTGAGTGATTTCACTCACTATACTGAGTATTTTCTCAATTTGCTCAGGCTAGTTAAACAGCGGTACCTTATCGAGCAGAAAATCCTCCACGGTGCACGCCCCGGCCGCCGCTCCTCCCACGACGATCCGCTTGGCTCGCGGATACTTTTTTAGGAGCGTCGACATGCCGCTCTGGCCGGACTCTCCACCGCTTTTGACCTCAATGGCGCTCAGTGCATCATCCCTTCGCAGCACAAAGTCGACCTCTTTGACGCCTTCACGCCACCACATAACCTCAAAACCCTCTTCCGGCGCGCGTGCAAGCAGTCGTGCCCCCACTGCCGATTCCACCAAATGACCCCGCCGCGCCGAATCCTCCAGCCATTCTGCACGGCCCTTATCGCCGAGCGCCGTCATAAACGCCGTGTCATAAACCATGAGCCGCGGGGTGCTTCGGCGCTTTGCGAGCTCCTTGTCACTGAACTTGGGGATCGCCGTAACCAAACCGGCCTTGCCCAGCAGGTCCAAATACCCGGCGACCGTGACCGTGTTGCCGGCATCCTGCAGCTGGCCTACCATTTTTGAATACGAAAGCTCCTGTCCCGAATAGCTCGCCGCGAGCCAAAAGAGCGCGCGCATCAGCGCCGGTTTGCGGATATTCTCCAACGAGAGAACATCGCGCGAGATCGCCGGCTCGACGATCGCATCTCGGATATAGTTTCGCCAACGGGCGTCATCGGAAACCAGCGGCGCCGCACCCGGATATCCGCCGTGATAGAGATAGTCTTCAAAAGAAAAGTCAAAGGCCTCGCTGCACTCGCGATAGGACCAATGCGGCGACCGAATGAGCTCGTAACGGCCCATAAGGGATTCTTCCAAGCCCTTATGCAGCAGCAGCGACGACGATCCGGTCAACATGACCTTGAGCGGCGTCCCCTCCCGGCGATCCCGGTCGTACAATCCCTTGACGACCGTGGACCAACTCTGCACCTTTTGAATCTCATCAACAACGAAAACGGCCGGGGCCTTACCTCCAGACGTGAGGTTTCTTGCCTGTTGCCACTCGATTTGCAGCCAGCTGGCATCGGGATTCACAACATCGTCCGCATTGACCACGTGACAGGGCATGTCTACATGGTGCAACGCCTGCACGAACATGGTCGACTTTCCCGTTTGGCGGGGCCCGATTATAAATTGCATCAACGGATTATTCGTTTCCCGCATCCTTTGGGCTATCACGGCAACTTGATGGCGCTCAAACATGTCAATCTACCTCCTTGTTTCTTAAATACTCAGTATACTGAGTAAAATCACTCAGTATACTGAGTATTTTTTGAACCGGGAGATCGAACCCGCCAACTTAACTCCCTTCACCAGCGGGTTGCCGCCGCCCCTCCGCGAGTCGAGTTTCTGGCCCTTCGTGCTCACTCGATATATAAAAACTGCCATAGCCATATCGAAAAACCGGTATAGCCGGTCCCATCATCGAACCATTGCGAACTGATACGCATCTTATTGCTCATATTCAAGGCCCCGACGTCTCAAAAGGTATGCCGCGCGGCACTCGAAAACCGAACCCTCGATGCCGTGAACAGCGAGTGCCAAAACCCAGTGTCAAAACCTCCACTTGCATTCCCATGAGAAAATCAAAAGACAAGGCAGGAGGCTGAAAATGACCAGATACGGATACGCTCGCGTGAGCACGAAGGATCAGAAGCTAGATAGGCAAATCGAGGCGTTGGTCAACGCCGGCGTGCCCTATGGCCATATCTACAAAGACAAGGTCACGGGTGCCAAGGACGGCGACCGAACTCAGCAGAAGCGTCTGTTCAAGAAGATGAAGGCCGGCGATGAAGTGGTAGTCGAGTCCTGGGAGCGCCTAACCAGATCGACCAGGCAATTGCTGAACTACGACCTTATGTTCCGAAATCTCGGCGTGAAGCTAACTTCCTTGAAACAGCCGGTCGACCTCGATACCGCCTTCGGTCGATTCGTCCTCGGCACTCACGCCTGCACCGCCGAGCTCGAGCGCGACCTAATCAAGCAGCGCCAGGCCGAGGGTATCGCCGTCAAACGGAGCCACGGCGGCAACGTGGGTGGCAGGCCTCGCACTGCCGGCGTCAAAGCCGATGCTGCAGTAAGGCTCTATCTTGGAGGAGAGACTCCTATTCCCGATATTTGCGCTGCGACTGGCGTCTCCAAATCAACGCTGTACCGCATCCTTCGTGAACGCGGATTGGTGGGCGTCAGGAAATAAGTCCGTCTGCCGTTTCGCGATTTGCCTAATAGGCCCGAGTGCGGCGGCGTTACTATATAAGGGTGCGGTATTTCTCTAACCGAAAACCTGCGTGAACGCATGACTTGAGACGCCTTTTTAGAACTCACCGATCGCAGGAAAAAGACAACTCAACAGCGGCCGTGCATTGTTCCCAGCCATATGGCATGGCGGAGCCATGCCCGTTGTTGATTGGAGTGCCGCATCATGGCCGAAAACCAAGTCCAGTCCGAAAAGAAAATGACCAGCCTGAATGTCTCATCGGAGACCCGTGACGCCATAAAGGACATCAGCACGAGCCTTGGTCTCTCGCAGGCCGATACCGTCGCCCGCTTGGTCGATGGCTACCACCCTAACGCCACTCCCGGCGTGAAGGCTGCGCTCGACGCATCGGCCGTCCTCGATGAGGCGGTCGAGCGGGTCAAGCGCATCATCGTGGGCGCTGCCGAAGCTGCCGCGATGGAGGCTCGTGCTGCCCGCGAGGACGCCGACGCTGCCAAGAAAAGTGCAATGGAACAGATTCAGAGCATCAAATCTAATTGCGTCGAGCAGGTCGCCGCCATCAAAGAGAAATTCGAGCTGGATACTGCGAGCTTGGAGATTGAGAACGATGAGCTCCACGCCACCGCCGCCGATTACCTCTCGCAGCTCAAGAAGCTCGATTCCGAGAACAATCAGCTCTTGGCAGAATCAGCCGCAAAAGACGATCGAATTGAAAGCATGAGGGGTGCGGTCGACGCCGCGGCCAAGGCTCAGGCCGATCTCAACGTCTCCCTCCTCGCCCAGCGTGACCTGATGGCCGAGGTCGCCGCCCTCAAGGACCGCCTCGCCGCCTCCGAGCAGCGGGCGGCCGTGGCCGAGGCCAAGGTCGAGGTCATGACCCAGACGAGGGGCGTGTAGATATGTCCGACAAGCTAAGGCCGTCTCGCCGTGAGTTGATAACGGCAGGGCTAGTCGTCTTTTTGGTCACGCCACTCGTCTGGACTGTCATTGATGGTGCCGGCGCAAATCCGCTCACCATCAGCGGTGTCATCACCCGTCAAAATGCCGTCTGGGCTTCGCTTACGGCAGTTTCAGTGGTCATGCTCATTGGGGCTTGGCTGTTTGGCTGATGGCATTCAAAAACAATTAAGTTTGGAGTAATCGATGGAGCATCTCTCTGTTAAAAAGGCAATCAACCTAGCTCGGAACTTTGGGGCTGCGGGTGTTCTGGCAGCCGCCCTAGTTATGACCTCTGGGTGCAGCCAGGCAGACGATTATCAGACGGCAGTTCAGGTCGCCGATTCTGATAACGCGCAGGAAGACGGGGTTTACGGCAAGATGAAGTATTCAGTCACCGGCGTCGAGGTGCATGATTCCTCGACTGGCGATGGCGGGAAGGTTGCCGTTGTTCGCTGGCACGCCATTAACAACCGATCGGCAGATTCATGCGCTGTTGGTAGCTACATCACGGCTTATCAAAATAAGCAGATGCTATCTCGCGGGTTTGCTGCCGATTTGCAGGAAGATCACTTCTCTTCGCAAGGGCTTGCGCCGGGAGGCGAATGCGACGGTGTGTCGATTTTTGACCTCAACGACATGTCTCCCATCGAAGTGAAAGTCGACGGGATGGGTGCCGGGTCGAACTCCCTCGATCAGACTTTTGAATTGGAATAGTCCATATGGCGCCTAATTTCTAGAAACCTTCTAGAGCGCTTCTAGAAGGTTTCTAGAAGCGGGCGCAGCATCTTCGACCGACACGATGTCTCGGTAGATAAGGCGATGCCTGGCGTCACGCCACTCGTCGCCGTGGTAGTGGCCGAAGAACCAGGCGCGGCAGCCGAGTCGCCCGTCGAGCTCGCCAAGGAATCGTTGCAGCCGGTCGCCCCGATACTCGCGTCCGCACTCGCGGCACAGCCCCTCAGCAAGGACGGCCGGCGCCTCGTGACTCACCACGTAGTCGACCCTCCAGCCCACGCGGGCGAGTGCGGCGCGGCATTGGCCCATCTCCTCCTCGCTCGGCATCTCCTCGGGCCACCAGCTCCTCCCCTCCCTGCGATACTGCCTGTCGTTGCTCGCGGCACCGCCCATGGCAAGGACCGTGAGCCCGTCGATGTCGAACACCTCTCCGCGCATCAGGTGCAGCACGTGCGGTCGCACCTCATGGACGAGCCCGCCGTTCCACTCCCGTACCGGCAGATTAGCCAAGGCGTGATGGTTCTCATGGTTGCCGTCTACGAAACACGTGGTCCACGGCTTCGACTCGAACCAGTCGAGCCAGTATTTCTCGGCGTTGGATCCATCCCAGACAAAGCCGAAGTCGCCGGCCACGATCACCACGTCATCGCGCGTCAGGGTCCGGCCCAGCGGCCAAGACTTGGAGGTAAACCGGCTGGACCCGTACTCGGCCCTGCCGTGCACGTCGCCCGTCACATAGACCGTCATCAGTACGCACCCCACGGCAGGATTTTGTCCCCGAGCCCCACGATCCGGTCATACAGCACCGTGTGCCGTTCGTCCGGATTGCCGTCTCGGTGAAAATGTCCGTAATACCAGCGCTTGTAGTCCAGGCGGTCCTCGAGCTCGTCGAGGAATCCGGTCAACCGGTCCACATCAGGGCGTTCCCAGCCTGGGTCCGGGTAGAGCGTCGGCGAGAGCATGCGCGTGGCGCAGGTATGGGTGATGACGCAGTCGACCTTCCAGCCGACCTCGTCGAGCCTTGCCCGCGCGGTATCGAAATCGCGCTCGTCCGGGAGCTCCTGAGGCCACCAGCTGGAATACGGCACGCGGTATTCCCTGTCCACGCTCGTGGCACCGCCCATGGTGAAGATTGTCGAACCGTCGAGCTCAAAGACCTCGCCGCGCGTCAGGCGCCGAATAGACGAAGTATCCGACAGGCGTTGCGTCAGCCCGCCGTGCCACGGTTCCATGGGACGCTCCTCCCAGTGGTCGAAGCGCTCGTGGTTGCCGTCGACGAACAGTACCGTGTAGGGGCGCGACTCCAGCCAGGCGATGTCGGCGCATTCCTCGGCAGAGAAGTTCCATGGAAAGCCAAAGTCACCGGCGACGATGAGGTAGTCGTCGCTCGTCAGACTATCCCCAAGCTCCCAGTCGCGGAGCTTTTGCATGTCAAGCCCACCGTGGATGTCGCCCGTCACATAGACCGTCATCGGATTGCCGCTTCCCTCTTGTACGCCGCCAGCTCGCGCTCGACCTGCCTGTCGCCGGTCTCGTTGACCCACCAGGGCCATTTCACCCGGCCGCACGGCTCGTCGACTCCGGCGAACCATTCCCTCAGCTCGTCGAGGCTCACCGGGGAGTGCCCGTTGGCATCGCAACCGACGTCGTAGCGCAGAAGGCCCTGCTTGCGGTTGAACTCGTTGTACGCGCCGCCGCTGCTGTGGATGTGCCCGTGGAGGTGCCACGATCCATGGCTCATGCCCTGCCAGTCGGCCATGGGGTAATGGCTCAGGACGATCTTCTGCCCGTCGATCTTGAGCACGCAGATCGGCGGCTCCAAGAAGTTCCATGGAAAGCCAAAGTCACCGGCGACGATGAGGTAGTCGTCGCTCGTCAGACTATCCCCAAGCTCCCAGTCGCGGAGCTTTTGCATGTCAAGCCCACCGTGGATGTCGCCCGTCACATAGACCGTCATCGGATTGCCGCTTCCCTCTTGTACGCCGCCAGCTCGCGCTCGACCTGCCTGTCGCCGGTCTCGTTGACCCACCAGGGCCATTTCACCCGGCCGCACGGCTCGTCGACTCCGGCGAACCATTCCCTCAGCTCGTCGAGGCTCACCGGGGAGTGCCCGTTGGCATCGCAACCGACGTCGTAGCGCAGAAGGCCCTGCTTGCGGTTGAACTCGTTGTACGCGCCGCCGCTGCTGTGGATGTGCCCGTGGAGGTGCCACGATCCATGGCTCATGCCCTGCCAGTCGGCCATGGGGTAATGGCTCAGGACGATCTTCTGCCCGTCGATCTTGAGCACGCAGATCGGCGGCTCCACGGTGAACGCGCCCGCGACCGCCGGCTGGGTCCAGTCCTTGTCGTGGTTTCCCGGGACGAGGTGGATATGTCTGCAAGCGATCTGCTTGCGCAGCCCATAGGCGTCCTGGGCGGTCATCTTGAATGAGAAATCCCCTAGGATGTAGAGCTCGTCATCCACGGCAACCTTACCGTTGATGTTGTCGACGATGGCGTCGTTCATCTGCCAAATCGTCTCCCACGGGCGGTCGGTGAACTTCAGCACGTTCTCATGCCCGAAGTGGGTGTCGCTGGTGAACCAGATCATTCCATTGTCTCCTTGTCGCTAAAAACCGTTCTCCTTTGCGCAGTTGAGGAGACGTATTTTGAGCGACATGAGGCGTTCGAACCTCATGTTCTGTGCTCCAATCTGCCGGATTGTCCCAGCTAAAACTTCAAAACCTCGTGCGGGCAGAAAACCGTGTCCCGTTTGTGGGGTCATAGTATAGGCACTGTTAGAACTAATAGCCCAAATCCGTTGCCAACTAGCCACTATTAGCAACTATTAGGCCTTTTGGACAGTCGAACTGACTAATAGCCACTATTTGTTGGGCTGTTTTGCAACCACGAGCGCTGCCGTGGATTCTTGATACGGCGCATCGACAACAGCAATGTCAAACGGGTAGAATGGTGCCGACGGCAGCCCAAGTCGTAGGAAGCTGGGCAGAGCCGTTGCTTTGAAGAGTTAGGTCACCGCCTTAGCGACGGTGACCTTTCTTTTGGGCTTCGAACCCTGCTTGAGTGCCTTGGAAAGGCCGACGAGGGCCGTGAGGAGCGAGACCAGGGCGGTCAGGAGCTTCACGAACTCGGTGAAATCGGTCATGGGCATCACCTCCCATCGGATGGAGGGCTCTGCCCGGCACGAGGACTGCCGACAGCGCTGCTGATTCTAGCAGAGCGTCATTCTTCTTCGATCAATCCGTGCTCCACTCCCTCGCCGGAATCCAGTCTTTCCGCAGCTCGACGAAGGTGTTCTTGATTCCCGCGACCCCAAAACGGATCGTCTTCGCGCTCGTCACGGGCCTTGAGCTTGCCCCTGGCTCTCTCGACGGCCTCGCCAGTCGCTTGCCGCCGAACCTCATCCTTAACTTCCTCGCCGATCTCCCCAAATTCCAACGCCGGCCCGTTCTTGCTCACCGGTCCGTACATGCTCGGCCCTCCCCTGCTCGCGACCTGTTTTCCAGCCAAGACCGTACTCGCTATTGCTTCTAATAGCTTGAACAGCTCTTCATCCGGCCACTATTAGCAACTATTAGTCCAAATCCTCCAGCCCAGCAGCCAATAACCACCATTAGCCCAGCTAAACGACCAAAACAAATCGCCCAGTGCACAGAATCTGAACAGTCACGAGACGCGTTGAACTCAACATGCGCGGCCTGTCCCGCGTAGACAGTTACAGGGCCGGCAGCGTCGCCGGCCCTGTTGCCATTCAATCAGCCGCATAATATACAGGCAGGTCTCCCGAGTACTCCCGTCGCCCTAGTGCGCTGCCATTCAAAGCAACGAGTAACGCTTGGGCAAGAGGGCCCACCTTCACTCTTGGTGAATCACTCGCCGCCCCTGTGCCCTTTTCGGCAATTTCCTGTACCCCTTTTGGAAACTCGAGTGCCTATCTGGCCGAACGAAAAGATTTAGCGAATTTAGGTGTACCACTTTGTGTTAGTTTGTATTTTAGACAGTATTTGTGATACGCTTTGTTTCAATCAGTAGTGGTACGATTTCGTTTGTTTAACGAAGGAGGTAATTGTCTATGGCAGTGGCCGAGGAGAAGAAAAGAATCCAGGTTACTCTGCCTCTCGAAATTTGGCGTGATCTCGATAACTACGCGAAGAGTCGCGGTGTAGCTAAGTCGTCTATGGCGGCAATCGCTATCTCCGAGTTTTTGGAGCGTGTTAAAGAGCAAAAATAGATATGAAAAAAGCCCCCTACCGGCAAGTAAGAAGGGCTTTTTCCATGTTCAAATGTGGCTTTCTGGCCTGTTACCTGCAATCCTAGCACACGTATGCTTCGATTTGGGTCCCTATGTTGAAGTACTACCAAAATACTATGGCATCACTTCGACTGATGGCTAGATAGCCTCAACGAGAGGCTAGTTTATGAATACCAGAAATTTAAAACCGGATGTGGGCGGTGGCTATCCGTGGGACACGGATAGCCACCCGTCCGGTCCCGCAAACCCGTCTGGAATGGGGACGGCGTCCGATTTCGCGAATCAGGCCGTCACAGATGCCGCCATGGCCAATAGTGAGAGTCACCGCGAGGTACTTCGCCGGGCATCGGATGAATCGTCCCGTGTCGCCCACATGGTGCAGGATATGGTCAGCGAGAAGGTCGCGATCATCAAGCCGCCATGGATGCTCGAGCTCGGTTTGCCTAGGCTTGACACCGATATCATGGGGCGGATTTGGTCGTTCCAGCGCAAGGACGTTTACAAATCCACCTGCTACATCAGCCTTGCCACCATGGCGGCGGACGTCAACTCGGATCGGTCGAACGTCAAGAAGAGAATCGATAAGCTCGTCGAACTTGGTCTTTTGATTAAGTCGCCGCGCGGGAACAATAAAACTGTTGAGTACCAGCTCGATATGACGGCGATCGCTAAGCGCAGACTCGAAGTCGAGGAGGGCAAGAAAAAGCAACGCGCCGAGAATTCGGCGAAACGCAAAGCTCAGTGGGACGCAAAGCATTCTGCCTAGTTTGAAGGGCTATGGGTTGTACGATCCCATAGCCCTATTTCTTTTCCTTACAAGCTATGGGTTAAAACAACCTACAGTATAGCTATGGGTTGTTTTAACCCATAGCTTGGCGAAAAATCATTTTATTGATAGGGGTTAAATAACGGTTCCTCAGCAAGACTATTGGTTAGAACAACCCATAGTCTTGCTGACAGAGATCGCGGACGCTTTTCCGTGACGGTATAGCTATGGGTTGAAAGAACCCATAGACAATTTAAGCCACTTTTTTAGCTATGGGTTAAACCAACCCACAGAAAGCGATCGAAAAATGCCAAAAAGTACCGGAATAGTTATTTCAACCCATAGTTTGAGCATGTGTTAACCGGAGTCAACTTATCAACTATGGGTTGTCTCACGAGACTATGGGTTGAAATAACCCATGCCAACTATGGGTTCAGTTAACCCATGCACTATGGGTTGAAATAACCACAACTATGGGTTGAAATAACCACAACTATGGGTTCATGCAACCCATCAAGTCTGACTAGAGTGAATAAGATTCACTTAGTCTGAACTCAAGGAAGAAACGGAGAAATCCACCAGAAAGCATTTAATGATCGAAGGATATACAAACAAGGAAATCCTTCGTCCTTGCCCTCCGTTCGGCTACGCCTCACTCCGCGTCACCTGCGGCTCCTTGGCGCTCGCTACGCTCGCACTCCGGTCGCCTTCGGCTCCCTGCGCGTCGGCTACGCCTCCTTGCCCTCCGCGCGCTTGCGCACGCTCCGCGTCGCCTGCGGCTCCTTGGCATGGCCTTCGGCCGAAAGTGTGGGGGCTCCGCCCCAACTCCCCGCCCACGTTCTCGCCAATCCCCGGCGCCGGCGTCGCCTTCGGCTCCCCGGGCGACCTATCGCACTCAGTCGCAACCCGTCCAATTCGGCAATGAGTGCCGAATCCGATTCCCGGTCGATCGGGATACCGGTATTCAGTCAACCTTGCACAGAATACCGCTAGAAGGTCACAGAATTGAAGATAAGACGTTCTATCGGTGGGATTCGACCGTTTTCTCATTGATAGATAAAACGGGGTCTTAAATCGGCTCTCAGTGGCTTAAAAAGAGACAGGGGCACCTTTCGATACCCCTGTCCTGATCCTCTTGGGCTTTCATTCTGCCACAACGTCAAGAACGTCACGCCGCCCTCTTCGTTAAAACCCCTTTTCGGCAAGGTACTCGTCAAACAACTCGCGAGCGATGTCCGATACGGACTTGTCCTCCTCGAGCGCGGCCTGCTTCAACCGCTTGCGGTAGCTCTCCGGAACGTACACAGACAGCTGTACAAGCCTCTCAGATGCCCCTTCGGCGCCTTTTTTGGGACGCCCGGCTTTCCGTACCTGCGGAGCCGGTTTCTGCGGCTCAGATGCGCTCTCAACGATTTTCTGCTGCCTCTCCTCGGCCTTCTCCGCGGCGACGTCGAAGTAGGAGGTCGATTTCTTGAACTTTCCGGCCATTACAGGACCTCCTCGATCTCGTCCAGGATGTTTTCGATTGCCAGGGCTGCCTTGCCGCTCTTCGCGATTTCGTACACGGGCTTGCCCAGGGCCGCGCCCTGCTTGAAGGCCGCTGCGGTCGGAACGGTGCCCAGCACGGGCAAGTCATCGGCTTCGAGTAGTTCGAGGAACTGGCGGTCGACCGTCTGGTTTGCCGCGAAGTTGTTGACGATGATTGCGAAGGACAAATCGGGATTGGCCTCGGTGATGACCTTGATCGTGCGTTTCATCGGCTTTAGGCCGAGGGTGCCTGGCTGGACCGGGATGATCGCGATGTCGGCGTTTTTCGCGTACGTGGCCGTCTCGTCACTCAGGAAACCCGGCGTGTCGATGACGTTTACGGCGTCCTCGTCGTCGAGCAGGTTCTTCTCGTGGTTCGCGCCGCCCTGAGGGTCGAGATTGCCGAATCCGACTTTGTGGCCGCGGCGCTCGAGACCCCAGGCGATCTCGTCGGCGAACGTCGTCTTACCGACGCCGCCCTTCTGATTGACTAGCAGGATGTTCGTCGCCATGTCCTCCCCTTTCTGAAATAGCATAGTCATATATTAGCACATTAACATGTGACTATATTAAGTAATTCTAAGTCGCAGTTAGAAATATATGAGCATGTTCAGTAATTAGTATAGTACTACGTTAACGTGCTCATGGCTATGGGTTGGTTTAACCTACAGTCATCAGATACGGTTACAAGGTCGCTGATTGCAAGACGGAGACCCTTCCGACCGCCGACGCGGCGAGTGGGAACGCAAGGGTAAAAACGCATCGTCGCTGAACCGATGAGTCAGTATTCTTTAGTTGGATGATAGATATTGAAATTAATTAGCGAGATAATGTGCATATCTCATAATGTATGCGTTGTACCATGAGAGAGGGGTCTGTCATGAGCTGGAAACCGAGAAAATGCGTTATCGCCGGTCTCGTGACAACCGGTCCTGGCGGCGGCTTGTTTGCAACCGCAATGACATCGTACCGACTTTTCACCTACATGTTCTAAAAGGCGGTTGCCATGCTGTCGCAAAATCAATCGAGATACTTGAACACAATCGGCTTTGCCCTGCTTGCATTACTCTTTGCTAGCGACCTTTTGCTGAAACCGCCCAAGGAACTCGTTTCGCTTGCCATAGCCTGCATTTCCGCCCTTTACTTTACGGCAACCCTATTCGCCGGACTAAAGGAGAGGAAAAAAGGCGCAGTCGTTGCATCTGCCGTAGGCGTGGTCATAGCCATTGCCTCATTCTTTGTCTGACACATTGGTGATTTAGGGGCGATATCGTAGGAATACGACCGGGAGAGCCGGGACCATAGGCTCCGGTAAGAACCTTCGCCATGCCCCACGCATCGACCCCGATGATTTTCCCGCCGGACGCCCCGACGGCCACGGCCTCCGGCGTCCACGGGATCCCGTCGTCCGTGAGGCGGATGGGTGTGACGTTGCCGGCGTCCATCCGCCTCACGACCTCATCCCACTCATCGCGCCAGCCCGGCTTGAGCCATTTGATGACGGTCGGACGCGAGACGCCAAGGAGCACGGGCGCGGCTCGAGCTCTAATCCATGAGGTCCCAGCTTGTAATACGTGAACATATGACTACGTTAACATGGTCATGTATTACCGAGCGTTATATGCTGCGCCGGACCCGCCCGTCTGTTATCCTGGGGGCGACAGTTTCTTGCAAGGAGGCAGCCATGCTCCAGAGTGTCTTTGGATTCGATGGCCAGATCCATCTTGAGAACCAGGTCAGCAGCCAACGTTTCGACTTCACTACGGGCGAAGTGAAAACGGTCATTCCGACCGCTGGGAACATGAGCGCCGTCTTCGGCAAGGATGGCGTGGAGACGGAGATCAAGGTGGGGCAGATGCGCCAAACACTGGGCAAGCCTGGCTTCGATTGGCTGTTTAATAATCACTAACGATTGAGTTATTGCAGCATAATCGCAGCTGTAAATAGGTGACCATATGACCATGCTAATATGTGCGCACAGTCATATGGTCACAGTTGTAGATCGGTTGAATTTGCGGAAGGTTTTGCCCGAAGCATCCGGCACCGCCGGATTTTTTTGGAACAGCCTCTCGTTTGATTGCTTTCCTATCGTTTGCTCCCAGACTGGGCGTCTAAAAAGGGCGGCCGAAACCGGCCGCCCGCAAATAAATATTTATTTACCGAATGTAAGAGGAGAGGAACGATGCACATTACTCCCAGTGGCCGGCGACGTCGACAACCCAATGCTGTCCCGTAGCCTGCTGTTCATAATGTCCCTGGTCCTCAGATGTGGTATACGAATCGTTTACGACAGATCCTCCGATGCCGCCGTTGTCCATATCATTATGAACCCACGAATAGGCGGCATCTTCGGAATCGAAGGGTCCTACCATAGTACCACCGTGGTTTACCCAATAGCGGGGATGACGCGTGTATACCACATTTGGCACCCAGACCTGGCTGTAATCGGTCTCCCAGTGACCCTGCTCGGCAACCCATTTCTTCTGGCTACCGCTGTTGGAAGAGGAATTATTGCTGCCGGAACCCTGTGAATTGCCGGAATTCTGCTTCGAGTCGGAGGAGTTTCCCTTGCTGTCAGACTTCGACGAGTCGGAAGACTTGTTATCAAAACCGTCGTAAAACCCCTTGTTTCAACTACGGGGATATAAGACGGTAGATATTATGCAGCTCAATACTGTATAATATCTATACCATGAAGTACAAGAGTAACCGCAACATAGTTTTCTCCTGCAACTACCACGTGGTCTTCTGCCCGAAGTACCGTCGGCCCGTCCTCGTGGACGGAGTCGACGAGCGCTTCAAGGAGATCGCGCAGGAAGTCGCCGACGAGCTCGGTTTCGAGATCGCCGAGATGGAGGTCATGCCCGACCACGTCCACCTACTCCTGTCAATCGATCCCCAGCTGAGCATCCACCGGGCGATCAAGCGCATCAAGGGGAGGTCAAGCCACGACCTGCGCGAGGAGTTTCCGTGGCTCAAGAGCCGTATACCGACGCTCTGGACGAACAGCTACTTCGTGTCGACCGTGGGAGGTGCACCGCTCGCGCAGGTGAGGAAATACATAGAGAGACAGAAGGAGGTCTAGCCGATGGAACGCGGGTTTAAATACCGAATCTACCCGAATGAGTCACAGCGCGACCAGATCGCGCGGACGTTCGGTTGCTGCCGCTTCGTGTACAACCGCGCCCTCGATGTCAAGAAGACCGCCTACAGCGAGACCGGGAAGAGTATCGCCACCAATGACCTGATCAAGATGATCCCTGCGTGGAAGCGCGACCCCGAGACCTCCTGGCTCGCGCAAGTGGACTCCATGGCGCTCCAGCAGTCCATCCGCGACCTCGACCGCGCCTACAAGAACTTCTTCCGACGCGTGCGCGAGGGCGGGAAGCCGGGCTTCCCCAAGTTCAAGTCGCGCCGGCACGCCCGGCAGTCCTACCGCACCAACGGCGGCAAGGTCCTCGACCGCAACCATATCGCGCTGCCGAAGCTCGGGACTGTCCGGGCTAAGGTATCCCGACCGCTCCAGGGGCGTTTCATGTCGGTCACGGTCTCCCTGGACGCGGCCGGCCGTTACTTCGCCACCTTCCTTTGCACCGACGTGCCGGCTAAGGACACGACCGCGACCGACCGGGAGGTTGGAATCGATCTCGGCGTCGAGACGCTTGCGACTCTCTCGGACGGCACGAAAATCGAGAATCCGCGCCATCTCAAGAAATACGAGCGCAAGCTCGCGCGGGAGCAGCGCAGGCTTTCCCGCAGGAAGGGCGCACGCAGGGGCGAGAAGCCGAGCGGCAGGTACCTGAAGCAGCGGAAGAGGGTCGCTAGGATTCACGCGAAGATCGCCGATGCCAGAACCGATGCCCTTCACAAGGTCACGACCATGCTCGCGGACGAGAACCAAGTCCTGTGCATGGAGGACCTGAATGCCAAGGGCATGATGAAGAACCATCATCTGGCGAAAGCCGTGACGGACGCCTCGTTCGGCGAGTTCGCACGGCTTCTTGAGTACAAGTGCGCCGAGCGTGGGCGCTCCCTTGTCAAGATCGGTCGCTTCTACCCGTCGAGCAAGACCTGCTCGGCCTGCGGGCACAGGCTCGACGCCCTGCCGCTGTCGGTGCGGTCGTGGGACTGCCCTGCGTGCGGTGCGCACCACGACCGCGACGTCAACGCGGCGAGAAACATACTGACGGAGGGGAAACGCATCCTCTCCAACACGGAAGGTACCGCGGGGCACGCGGGAACCGTGGCGGCTACAACCGCCTAAACGCTCGGGGAGAGGACGTAAGACCCTAGAGGACTATATCGGTCCCCGACGGCAGACCTCGCAGAACTGAGAATCCCCTGGTTTCAACTACGGGGAGTGTCAATCTTTACCGCCGTAGCGGCCCTTTCCGTAGAGCCGCTTCCTTGCTTTGCAACGCTGGCACATCCAAGTTGAGGTGCCGAAAGGCACACCAGAAGCGCTACGATAATAGCCTTTGTTCTCACGCCGATCTCCCTGCCCATGAAACCGGGCGTTGGACACCAGCCGATATCCAACGCCCGGTTCGCTTTTACATCTGCTCGCGACGCTTCTTTCGATCGAGGAAGACGCCGGCTGCCACGAGGACGGTACCGCCGATGGCGAACGTCTCGCCGATGAGTCCCGCGCGGTCGCCGGTCTGGGCGAGGCTGCCGACCTGGGCGGTATCCGTGCCGGCGAGGTGCTTCGGGGTGTATGCCGCCTGCTGCTTTGCCGCCTCCTCTGCCTCCTGTCGTGCAATCTCATCGGAAAGCTTCTGCTCCGCTGCGATGCGGTCGGACTTCGCCTGCTCGTAGGCGGCGAGTGCCGCATCATAGCCGGACTGGAGCTCGTCCACCGCGGCCTGCTTCTCGTCCAGGATGGCCTTGGCAGGAGCGACCTTGGCACGTGCCTCGACTGCTGCGGCGAAAAGCGCGTTGAGGGCGTCATCCGCGTTCACATCATGGCCGGAAGCGATCGCCGCGCCGGCATCGATGGAGTTCAGCTTCGACAACTTGGCGTCTGCCTGCGCCTTTGCCTGCTCGGCGGCGGAGACCAGGGACTCGGCGGCGGCGGTATCCGCCTTCGCGGCATCGAGGGCGACCTTGGTGTCATTGACGGCCTTTACTGCATCCTGCTCGCGCTGCTGTGCCTCTGCGAGCTTCGCGGCAAGGCCGGTGAGGATGTCGAGGTTCGACTGTGCGTCCTCGAGATCGGTCTGGGAGCCGGTAAGCCTGTCGGCGGCAACGCCGGTGTCGGCCTTTGCGGCATCGACGGCACGCTGGGCATCCGCGAGGGCGCGTGCGGTGGCGTCCGCCTTTTGCTCGGCGGCGGCGAGGACGGTCGCCTTCTCGACCTGATCGGCTACCGCCGCGTCATGGACGCTCTTTGCTGTATCGACCGCCTTCTTGGCGTCGGCGACGTCCTGGAAGAACTTCGCGAGGTCGGCGTTCGCATCGTCCACGCCCTGCTGCTTAGCAGCGGTGTCCGCCTTGGCGGAATCCAACTTAGACTGTGCGGTCGTTACGGCTGCGTTGGCAGCATCAAAGGCGACCTGCTTCTGCTGGACGGTCGACTTTGCCGTATCGACTGCCGCGTTGGCGGCATCGAGGTCCGATTTCGCCGCATCAAGCTCGGTCTGGGCATCCGTGACGCCCTGCTGCTTGGCGGCGATATCAGCCTTGGTGGCATCGACGGCACGCTGGGCATCGGCAACACCCTGCTTTGCGGCATCGACACCTGCCTGTGCGGCATCCACCGCGACCTGCTTCTGCTGGACGGTTGTGGCGGCGCCGGCGGCTGCCTGCTTCTTGGATGCGAGATCGGCCTTGGCTACGTCGAGTGCGCTCTTGGCGTTCTTGAGGCCGTTGATATAGGAGGTCAGCTTCTGCTCATACTCGTCGACGGACATGGGGTTCATGTTCCAACCGGAGCCTGCCCAACCCAGGTTTGCGGTATCGAAGCTGTCGGTCTTCCAGCCGTTCATGGTTCCCTTGCTGCAGACCGCCATGCCCATATAGCCGATTTCAGGGCTGATGACATGCAGGTAGTGACCGACAGTTGCGGGATATCCGGCAACCTTAAAATGCTGGTTGACATAGGATTCAATCCCACTATGCGACTTGTAGAAGTCTACGGCATCCTTACCGATTAGACCGGTGACGCCATAGAGCTCCTGAACCGCCTGATCGAAGAAAGCCTTTTCTTGGTCCACCCACTGCGGTTTCGGATCGGTTCCATAATTCCATGCGAGGTTTTCGGTCGTATCGAACTGCATGGAATGTCCAAACTTGACATCGGAATAGTTTGCGTTGGCTATCGCCGCTGCAATGAGCTTATAGGTGACCTGGAGTTCGGAGAGACCGACGGACTTGCGATACTCGTTGATGGACTTCATGTACGGGATTGCCGCGAGCATGTTGTCGAGACTGGTCGCATCGAGGCTGTTTCCGACCTCGGTGTAGTCCTTGTGTGTACAGTTCTGGATGATCTCGATGGCTGAATCGGCACCCATGGCCTTGAAGAAGCCGATGGCTCCCTGCTTGAGTTGCGCGTCGGCGGAATCGAGTTTCGCCTGGGCCTCGTCGACCTTCTGCTGCGCGGCGGTCACGGCGGCGTCTGCGGTATCCTTTGCGGCCTTGGCGTTCGCAAGCTCTACATCGGCGGCTGCCTTGGCGGACTCAGCGTCCTTGACAGCCTGCTTCGCGGCGTCCAGCTTGGCGACGGCCTCGGCATTCGCCTGCTTGGCCGCATCGAGGTCGGCTTTCGCGGCATCGAGGGCGGACTGGGCGGCGTTCACTCCGGATTTGGCATCGGCCGCGGCTTGCTGCTTTACGGAGAGGGACGCCTGGGCATCATTCAGCTCGGTCTGCGCCGTTGCTGCAGCGGACTGCGCCTGCTCGAGCTCGGACTCGCACTGGGACTGTGCCGCTTGTGCGGTAGCGAGGGCTGCCTCCGCGTCCGCGACCTTCTGTTTTGCCGCATCGTACTCCGGACCGCTGGCGCCTGCCTCCGCTGCGGCGAGGTCGGCTTTCGCCTGCTCATAGGCGGCGCTGGCGGCTGCGGCCTTCGCATCCGCTGCGTCCTTGTTCTGCTGGGCTGCGACAAGGACGGCATCGGCGGCATCCTTGGCAGACTGGGCCGCAACCAGCTTGGACTGGGCATCGGCAAGCGTCGCGTTGGCGTTGTCAAGTTCGGCCTGTGCCCTGCTCACGGCATCCGTGGCGTCGCGCACGGCCTGCTCGGCGGCACGGATTGCCTCCGGGGTGGCGCCTACGGCATCTGCCTTGGCTTTATCGAGGGCATCCTTGGCATCCTGGGCCGCCTTGAGGGCGGACTGGTACGCTTCGTCCTTCTCGGACGCATCTGCCTTGGCGTCTGCGAGACCCGCCTTCGCCTGCTCGAGGTCCTTGCCGGCGGCATCGGCGGCGTCCTTGCCCTCCGCGACCTGGCGGGCGTACTCGTCCATTGCCGCTCGGTCGGCTGCCGTGCCGGCGTTGACTGCAGAATCGTAGGATGCCTTGGCCTGTTCGCGGGCGGAAGCCGCCTCGTTGTAGGGGCCGGCGGCCTCATCGAAGGATGCCTTGGCGGCGTCCTCCTTCGCCTTCGCCTCGTCGACTGCCTTCTGCAGGTCCGCGATGGTCTGTGCGGCGGATTTCGCGCCGGTACCGGATGCCGCGCCGGCGTGGGCGGCGATCGGCGACATCACGGCGGGATGCTGTGTGCCCCCGTCACCGGTCTGGGCGAATGCCGCGAACGGCGAGATGAGGCTCGATCCGGTCATGGCGGCCATGGTTGCCGCGGTGACGGTCAGACGTGCGATCCCCTTCGGGGCGTGAATCTTTTTGCTTGGCAGTGCGGCGAAGTGATCGCCACCGGCAGCGAAGTGCTTTCCCTGGGTCATTGTGCTGTTCCATTCCTTTTCCGTGCCATATCCGACTGGGCATCAGAGTGCTTTCCAATAGAGATAATTATGCGCCTTAACTGGGATTGTTGTATATAGTCCGTTGGCATAAATACAACAATCCATGACTCTTTTTGTCATGGATACGAAGACGCTTCAGAAATCATTCGGCTTGAGATGTAAAGAGCTCCGCGCTGGACTCGGGTGCAGCCAGGAGCAGTTTGCCAATTTGATTGAAATGGATCGTTCCTACTACGCGAGCATTGAAGTCGGGCGGCGTAATGTTAGCCTCTCAAATCTCAAGAAGATTGCCGACGGATTTCAAATCAGCATTGCTGAACTCATGAGAGGCGTCAGCTAAATTTATCCGTCTCATAGTTCACAGTGGGTCTCGTTGATTAGTGCCTTAAGAAAATGGAAATCGTCCCAACGAACCATCGTCAATCGTCCCAATAAATTACCGTCAATCGTCCCAATAAGTAATCGTTATTTGTCCCAACGACGCAGATAGACGCTATAATTTCAAATGAATGATTGGAGGGAAAGCCGATGGATAGGTATATAGGACGTTGTGTTGACTGCTTGGTCGAGCGCGACCTTGGCATTTTTGGTGCAGTGCTCATTCAGGGGCCGAAATGGTGTGGAAAGACAACGACAGCTCAGAGATTTGCCGAGTCATCGTTATCTCTCTCCGACCCATCTGGCGGTTTTGCGGCCCTCCAACTCGCTCGTCTCGATCCGGCCCAAGCAATTGTCGGACCGACCCCGAGGCTTGTCGACGAATGGCAGGAAGAACCGAAGCTATGGGATGCCGTGCGATTCGAATGCGATGTCAGGGGAGGGGAGCCAGGACAGTTCATTCTCACCGGATCTGCGACGCCGCGAGCCGAGAACCAGCCGATGCACAGCGGTGTGGGTCGAATCGCCCGTTTGCGGATGGATACCATGACGCTTTTCGAGCTCGGTATTTCGTCGGGAGCGGTCTCGCTTGGTGCGCTGCTCGATGGCGATTCCGTTGCGGCGTCACTCGGATCCATCGCCGGTATCGCCGGTATCGCGGATTTGCTCTGCCGCGGCGGTTGGCCCCAAGCGGTCGGTAAGACAACTGCCGACGCAATGCGGATAGCCGCCGCCTATATTGACGGTGTTTGCGAGTCTGACGTTTCGAGGGCGGATGGAGTGAAACGTGACCCGGTTAAGGTAAGGGCCTTGCTCTCGTCGCTTGCACGCAATGAATCAACTCTTGCCGGCATGAGGTCCATCGAAAGGGATTTGGGTGTTGACGTCTCAAAGAATACGATTACCGGCTACATGGACGCGCTGCGCCGTATCAATATCGTCGACGATGTCCCCGCGTGGCATCCGGCTCTCAGGTCGCCGGTGAAGTTGCGGCAGGGCGCGAAGCGGCACCTTGCGGACTCATCGCTCGCCGTCGCCCTCATCGGTGCGGATCCGGAGTCGTTGTCATCCGATCCGAAGACCCTTGGCTTGCTCTTCGAATCCCTTGTGCTGCACGATCTCAAGGTTTACGCGGCGGCCAGCGATGCGACCGTATCTCACTACCACGACGCTGACGACCTAGAGGTCGACGCGATTGTCCATCGTCGTGACGGCTCGTGGGTTGCCGTTGAGGTTAAGCTCGGGAGCCCCCAAGTCCCAGAGGCAGTGGAAAATCTGCTTCGACTTGAGCGAAAGCTGGTCGATCGCGGGGAGAGGCCGCCTGCGGCGAAACTCATCGTCATCGGGTTTGGTATGCCGGCTCACGTAACTAGCGAAGGCATCGTTGTTGCTCCGGTCGATACGCTCGGAATCTAAATTATTGTTATTTGCATTTCCAGAAATCCTCTATCTAGACGCCTCCTAGAGGATTTCTGGAAACAACCGGTATTTTGATCTGGGCTACGAAAGGTTACGGGTCCAGATTCCGTGCTGCGTGGAGCCGGTGATCTTGTATCCGTGGCGGTCGATTCACGCCGCAAGCCTGTCCCAGTCGATGCGTTTCCAGTTGCCGCACGGCGCGTGGTTCACGATGAGCCCGCCGGCGACCATGAGCGCGTGGTTGCGTGCCTTGCGCACCTCGCGCGCGAGCGCCCTCTTCTTGTCCGAAATCTGGACCTCTGCCTGCTTCTTCTTGCATTGAAGCCTGAACCAGGTTCAGCTGGCATGGTTAAAAACGGGGGCGACGCTTTTGCGTCGCCCCTCGTCCCAGCCGGTTGCTTTAGTTGTACACACGGTAGTTACACTTGAACTGGGTTATCAAAACCGTCGTAAAACCCCTTGTTTCAACTACGGGGATATAAGACGGTA
>ENA-ORUL01000768-ORUL01000768.1-human-gut-metagenome-genome-assembly--contig:-NODE-768-length-25966-cov-6.855081_pt1 | contig 25966 bp, 30 predicted proteins | sample MGYA00242084_ERZ509219 | MGnify/ENA primary metagenome ERZ509219 (study PRJEB26280, sample SAMEA2338792) | human gut metagenome | biome: human gut; feature: human-associated habitat; material: faeces...
CCGTAAACCCTTGCGTCGCCGTAAACCCATGCGTCGCCGTAAACCTCTGCGTTGCCGGAAACCCATGCGTTGCCGGAAACCCTTGCGTCGCCGTAAACCCTTGCGTCGCCGTAAACCCATGCGTCGCCGGAAACCCTTGCGTCGCCGTAAACCCATGCGTTGCCGGAAACCCTTGCGTCGCCGGAAACCCTTGCGTCGCCGTAAACCCTTGCGTCGCCGGAAACCCATGCGTTGTCGGCTTGCGATACATTTCCCTCTTTCTCTACATATCCTCCAAGTTCTCCAGCTTTCACGTCTCCAAATTCAACCAGTGCTTTAATTCTAAATAACTTTTTTCCAAATGCATTTGTGATAAATTCTGTTGTTAATTCAAATTTTTTCATTTCTCTTCTTCCTTTCTTGGCTTCCATTTTCCTAGTATTTGTTCCAATTCTCTTGGGGTTAGCGTTTCAATTCCTAAGTCTTCCGCTTCCTGTATCGTGCCTTTGATTAGCTCACTCATTTCCCGGCTGTCGTAGGTGTGTGAACCTCGCATGAGCCTGTAAAACACTACCTCTTTGCCTTTTTCTAGCCGCCGTCCTATCGCAACCGTGTGAATGTCCTCTTTTTTGTACATGATGTTGGTTGGAACATTGGTTTTTAAAACTGCTATGTCCCCTTTTATCAGCTCCGGCTGTCCGTATCTGCCTATCATCAAATTCTTGGCTTCTGCCTTGCTCGTTCCGACTTTTTCCGCTATTTTGGTGACTAGGACGTGGAAATAAGCGTTTGCCGACAAGCTCCTTTTCTTGCGGAACGGTTTAATTATTACGGACAGCTTTTCCAGCTTTTTCAGTTCATCCACGCCCTTTATAAACCGCTCCGCCTCGTTAATTTCCAGGGTAACTGTTATCTTTTTGCTAAAATAATCCACTGCTAAGTTTTTTATTTTTCCAGTTAAATCCATGCTATTTTAGTCCTAATTCCTTCATGGCTTCGGCATATTGTTGTTGTGTCGTCTGATACAATGATTTTAAGCCTCTTTGACTTGCCCATTCTTTAATTTGGGCTTCCGTCATTCCCTTTTTTTGCATCAAATCATAGAGCCGTTTTGCTTCTTTCTCTGTGATAACCTCGTTGCGTTTGTATTCGTCTGTATCCGCGTCTTTCGAGTCGTCCAGAAGAAACAAACTATTTAAGGCGTATTTTCTCGCGTAGCTCGATGCTGAGCCGGTAACTTGTGCTGCATCCATCTTTTTTTTGCTTTCTTCTTCTCTGGCGTATGCTGTAGTGCAAAAACTGCCCTCGCTTTCTATGTCTTTTAAAATTGCTGTCGCCTTTATGTAAAATCGGTTGCCTAACATAATAATTTCGTCATTTACGGCTAATATTAAGCCTTCCCTGTCCAATAAAGGCTTTACTGCCTCGTAGATGTCCTCTAAGCTCCTGTAACTATAGCCGCCATACTCGCTGTATTTACTCTTGGGCACCTTTAATTCTGCCTGAATTTTTTGCAACTTTTTGTGAATATTTCCCATCTTTCTTACCTCACGATCACACTCTTTGAGGTCTCAAGATGTGCCCCTGTGACCTCTTTCCCGGCTTTAATCGCCTTTTTAATCGCTGTCTTGTCCGCCTGTGGCTCTGGAATCCTGATGTATTCCTCTGTCAGACTGCCTAAGTCGTCAATGGTTACAGACTCGCTGCTCTTGTAAAATACGCTGACTCTTGCCGTCTTGAGCTTTTCGCCGCCAAGAGCATGGGACAGATAGTCCTTGCACCTCTGTGCGGCGTTCTCGCAACTTCTGCGGCGTTTCGCAAGCTTTTCTTCCTCCTCTTTGATTGCCTTTGCTTCTGCAGCATAATTCTTTACCGCCAGTGCGATTCCCTCCACCTTTTTGTCTCTCTCGATGTTGAGAGCCTCAAGTTTTTCGAGGTCAATAATTTCTCCTGTTTCCTCGTCTACGCAATCCGTAATTGCACTGTCAATCTCGTATAGTGTCATTGCTCCAATTCCTCCTCATATCCCTGCTTGTATTCGTTGTAGCTTGCCGCACCTCGTTTGATTGCTTTGTGTGCTGTTCTGCACTCATATTCCGCTTCAAGGTGCTGTGTCTTTAAGTACTCTCTAGCCGGGTCAAATCCTCGTTCCATTTCCTGTCCCCCATGCCTCTTTAATAGCCTTGCTCAGTTCGTTATAGCCTCTGGCGTATGCCTCTATCTTTTTCATGTCGTTGCTTCTTTCAACGCCCAGTCTAAACAACTCAAGCAGTCCCTGTGCCACCTCTTTGTCTTTGACAGCAATCGTGACTTCTGCCGGAATCACTCCTTTACCTGTCACTTCATCGTCGTATTCCTTCGCCTGGAACCATGTCGCATTAATCATTGTATCCATAGCCCAACCTCTCTTTCTTTCCTGCTATCCAATCCCCTAACGCTCCCTCGCATTGTTCCGGGGGATAATTTTTATTATCCTGCTCTAACCGCCCAACTATTTCTCCCAGTGTGGGGAGTTCTGGTACTGCTTCTTTTCGCCCTATCGCTCCCGCCGCCCGTATCATTTCTTGGAGCTTCGGTGGGTACTTGTCTATCTCCTTTTGCGCTTCTAACGCCGCTCTGTAGCTTCTGAGGAAGTTTGACTGCACAACCGTCTGCATGGTCGCCATATCAACTTGACTCCAATTACGGAGCGTTTCCGGCGTTCCTACCGCCTTCTGCAAAATCTTCGGGAGTCTGTCAAAGTTTTTCTGGTAGCTGTAGCCGCCTTCTATCCACTCGCCATTTGTACACGCCTTTGCCACTGCCGCCCACGCTTCCTGTTCACTCAGGTAGCTGCTTTCCGCCTTGAGCTTACTGGCACACTCCAAAACATCTGCCGGTGTTGGCGGGAACTTGCCAGTTGTCATGTACATCTGTGCCGCTACGCTTATTGTCTGATAGTCGTTATTCTTACCTACCAGGCGGTACCACATATCTAACGCTGGCTCGTTAGGAATAAACCCCGGAGACGTATAAACGGTCTTTAATGCGGCTACGATTTTAGAGAACTCCGAAATCGTCATACATTCCGCCTCCCTCCTGTTCTTTTTGTGCTGCCCAGTGCTGTATATCGTCGTATAGTCGGTTGTTAATGTTGTTCTTCCTGTCATTTCCTGTTTTTACCGCAACAAACTTTTTCCACTCATTATCGAGTGACTGGTCTATAATCTGTTTCATCAGTTCAACATCACCGCCAGATAATTTGTGCAAACTTGTGAGTAACATTTTCATTCCTCTATCTGTCTGGACTGGTTTTCTAACCCTCTTACGCATGGCAAGAAATTCCAAAAACTTATCATTTAGCTCTTCGTCCTCAAAGTACTGTTCTGGTTCTTTCTTTGCGGGCGTGTCTTTATCTTTAGTATTATTACTAGTATTATTATTAGTATTATATATATTAGTATTATTGGTACCCATTTTGACTACACCCCCGTACCCATTTTGACTATACCCCGTACCCATTTTGACTACACCCCCGTACCCATTTTGACTACACCCTGTACTCGTTTTGACTATAGGGGGTTCAGCTTTTTCATGAGCTATATAACGATTAAATTTCACCCCACTAATCTCTTCAACCCTCTTCTCAATTACTCCACGATTTGCAAGATTTTCAAGATTTCTTTGTGCAGTGCTTTTTGATACGCCAAGGAATTTGGAAATATATTTCAACGACCCTTTAAATTCTGATTCGCCATCCTGCGAAAAGCCGTAAATAAGGGCATACGTGAGAAGTTCGTTCCCCTTTAACTGTAAATCTGATATCATCCAATCTTGAATAACGATATATGCCATATCTGCCTCCTATCTTGACAAAATGCCAAGTCTTTTGTATGATTTACTTGTATGATTTATTGTAAGAGCTTAATGGTAGGGCTCTTCCTTTTTTACTTCATGCTCTACACCGTCTTTATCAGTGTAGAATACTTTGTCATACTCTACACCTTGTTGTCGTCCTAAGAGGGTGTAGAGTAATCTAATAACATACTCTTTTCTTGGAGGCTCATTCATTTTTTTATTCACCTCCTAACATCACGAAGAAATTATAATTGTTATAATCTTTTCCGGCATTATGCGTCATTACGCCAACCCAACTGGACGAGATCCAGATAATCAACGCTACTGACACGATGGTCAGCAAATTATATATGACTTTCATCTTTACCTCCTAACTCCTTTTCAAGTATCAAAACTATTTTCGCGCCCAGCTCCTTAGTGATAAGTTCCAAGATTTCCACTTTTGGAGAATTTTTACCAGTTTCATATCTAACTATTGTATTAATACCAACGCCGACTTTCTCGGCTAATTCTCCTTGTGTAAGCCCTTGCGCCTTTCTTAATCTTCTTAATTTTTCTCCTAACGCGTTCATCTTTACACCTCAAATCTCTGTTGACGGTTATATTCGTCAATCCTCAGCTTTGTATTTGTTTTCGGTTCCCAGTTGTCTACATAGTCAATAGCTTCCTCATATCGTTTGCGAGGGATATTGTTCCGGCTGTTAACTTTAAATCTGTCTTGCAAATCCCTGTTGCACTCTGCAAATACAACTTTGCTGATATATGCATATGCTTCTGTATCTTTGCCGCCTAATGCATTTAAAACAGCTTTATTGACGTGCTGTCGCAATGTTTGCTGTTGTCCATAGTCAATTACCATGTTGCTCTCAAGGCTCTTAATACGGTCTTCGTGGTCGTCTATCATGCCCAACTGAATACGCATCATTTCTTGAGGGGATAGCTGTTTCTGGTAGCTCCCTGTCTTTCTGATGGATGGGAGAACTTCTCCGGCTACCCAGTCAGTAAAGCGTTCTGCACTTTCTTTGCGGCTCTGGAAGATTACTTTGTAAAGATTAAGTTCGTTCACAAAGTTTGCATTTTGTTTTCTTCCTACACTGTCGATGACCTCACTAATAATGACCCCATCTTTATTCAGTCTGGTTTTTAACTGACTGATATTTTTAATTTCTAACGCTCCGCAAACATCTGGCAAGCAGAAATGAGGCTCGTCATTAATTATCTTGGTTCGAATTGCTCCAAACTCATTGTTTTCGAAGATTTGAATATTTTTCATCTAGTCACCATCCTTTCTTATTATGATAAATCATTTTCTTATCATGATAGTTTTAGGATAAAAAAATATCTATTTTTTCCTTTCCTGTCATTTCAAGAAAATCACCTAAATTATTAGCCTCTTCAATGTCGAATATTGTCGCGCCGCGCATTTTTTTTGTAAATGTCTGTGGGCTAACATGAATTGCGGCAGCACATCCTTTATAAGTCTGTCCTTTTTCCGCAATCATTCCTCTTAACTTGGAAAGATTCATCTTGCGCCTCCTTTCGGTTTTCGGTGCTTTGTTTTTCCTTACATGATAGATTATATATCACATTGTGAAAGTTGTCAAGCATATTGTGAAAGTTTTTTTTATTTTTGTATTGATTTTCTTTCATAATATGATAGTATATATATGAAAGGAGGTGAATTAAGAAATGAGCGATTTTACAACAAAGGTTGGAAATAACATTAGGTTTTACAGGGAAAAGAAAAGAATGACGCTCAGGGAACTTGGTGGGAAAATAGGAATAACCGAGGCTACCGTGCAGAAGTATGAAGCTGGAAGTATCAAGCGCGTAGATGCCGAAATGATTAAAAAAATTGCTGACGCTTTAAGCATTGCCCCAGCAACGCTTACGGGTTGGGATGAGGAAGACAAGGGCGAAACTGAAAACTCTGCCATTTTGAAAGCAACGCAAGAAGCCAACCTTTTGAAAAGATACGGTCAACTTAATGAGGAAAACAAGTTGACCGTCAGCAAATTAATAGATTTTTTAGCTTCGACTCAGGAGTAAAACAGTACTTTGACGTAAACTAAAATCTTTATTAATTTTAATTTAGGGAGAGGTTCTAAGAGAGTAAAAATTTCTTTTAGAATCTCTTCTTTTTTTCTTTCTTCCATAGTATCCCTCCCTCTATATTATAGAACATTCGTTCTCTATTATCAAGTATTTTCTGTTTTTGTTTAATTATATGATATAAAATTTACATTTATGCTTGCTAAAATCATAAATATCCTGTATAATTCTACCTAAATTATTAATATAATAAATAAAAAAGGAGCAGAAAATATGAGCAAGGAAAAAACTAAAGTTTGCAAGCATTGCAAAGAAGAAATTGACGCAAAAGCTAAAGTGTGTCCTCATTGCCGGAAGAAACAGGGCGGCAAGTTGAAGTGGGTAATTATCGTTATCATCGTTCTGGCTGTTTTAGGCATGGCAATGGGTGGTGGTGACGATGACAGTTCTTCCACTGATTCCTCAAAGAGTACTACTGCAACAACAGCGGCCAAGAAAGAAACCGCTAAAAAGGAAGAGGCAAAAGAGAAAGACAACGTAAAGGTTGGTGAATCTTTTGAGAATGACGGTTTAAAAGTAACTGCTAAAAAAGCTGAATTTGGATATGATGGTGGAGAGTACTTTACTCCAAAAGATGGATGTGAATATGTGGCCGTAGATTTTACTTGTGAAAATATTGCAGAAAAAGGTGACAAATATGTATCTGTATCTGATTGCGAATGCTATGCAGATAATTCAGCTTGCGAGCAGCAATACATAGGGGACAGCGATTTTGTTAACACTAATTTGTCTCCAGGAAAGAACGTGAGCTTTACAACATATTACGAAGTGCCAAAAGATGCAAAGAAAGTGATTTTAGAGTATAGTGCTTCGTTCTGGACAGACAAGAAAATAACTATTAATTTAAAATAATTAGTCCACTAACAGGACAACTAACAAGAGGGAAGAATCAGTTCTTCCCTCTTTTCTTTTTTCCTCAAGATAATAAAAAAGCACCTGTCGAAACAAGTGCTTTGCCTTCCAGAATGGAACTATTAATGTTTTTAAGGTACAAAACTAAGCTAACATTTACATCCCAAAATGGAGCTATTAAAAACCTTATCTATATCCTACTCCCCTTTACCGTATTTGTCAATGAGTTCTTTTACCGCGTCTATATTTTCTTGTATAGTATTATATTCAGAATTACGATGTCCCCCAAATGCATGATAATCATGGTAATAATATCCAATACCAATATATCCGTTTGGCATTTTTATCCTAAACTCATTATTTGACTTAAAAACCATGCCTTCAGGCAAAGTGGCTAAGAATCTATCTAGTTTTCTCCTTTTATTGAATTTTTGCATACCATTTCCCCCTTTCATCCTAATAAATCAGCGTCAATTCTCTTTCGTCACTATGTATAAAATTGTCCGCCTCTTTTAGATTGTCAAATGTTTTTACAACGTTACACTCCTCGTCCTCAACACTGATTTTCATTTCTGTAATTTCTTCGGTGTCGCCAGACTCCACGATCTCGCCGTCTTCGTCATAGATTTCTGGTAGAACACAGTATTCCGTAACCAGATAACACCCGCCGTAAGCTGTAATATCTGTCTTATATTTCGCCAAGACTTCTTTTGCTTCTTCTAGTGTATCACAAGATTTTATTAATTCTTCAGAAACACCATCGCAAAAAAATGTACACCCCTGCACTATTTCTGAAATGTCTCTATCCTTAATCTCTCGTGTAGCTTTATATATGCTATACTTTTTCATGCTTTCTTCCTTCCTGCCTTCGTACCTCCGGGGCGGGAATTTAATTACTGAACCTCTATATTAACGATATTAACAAGTGTGCAATCTGCACTTTCTTCCTCCGAATTGTACTCGCTTTCAATTTCAAAAGAAATTGCAAAATGGTCGTCAGAATCAGGAACTTTATAAAAGATATTTTTATCCTTTAAAACATCATCCCACGCGCCCTCATCGTTTATCCAGTCCAGTTCAGAAGGGCACCCAAGCCTTGTCATGATTTCGTCTAATTCATAAAGCGATACTGTGTTCCCTGTTAATTCTCTTCTTAAAATTTCCAACATAATAATTTTTCCTCGTCTTTCTTTCTCCGGCGGATTCCGCTGCCGGTCGTGTATTTATTATAAAGATTCTATTTTGTCAGCAACTGTCCAGAGGATTTTTTTAATTAAACTTCCTCCTGGATTCTTACAAAACCAGTCTTCTTTTTTACAGTCGTAATACAATTTAGCTCCAAATCCCCAGTCAACAAGGTTTAATGCTTGACGCTGCGCAAAGCTTTTATATTCATCTGTGCAGATGCCATTAATGATTCTTCCACGTCCCATTGCTGCTGGCGTATTAGTTTCTTCGACTTCCAAATATTTCTGAAAGTCATTAATATAGATACGTTTCATATCGCCCTTCTCCCACACCTTATAGCCAAGGCGGATAAGCTTTTCCTCCATTGTTTCTCCCATATGCTTTGCTTCCTTCCATGCTTTTTTTAATCCTTCGGAGATGCAAAGACCTGCCTTTTTAACTAACTCCCATGCTCTTTTCATAATGTTTGATAAATTGTATTTTTTCATTTCTTTGTATCTCCTCTCTTGATTTACTCACATTATACACGATAGTGACTATTATGTCAAGAGAAAAATACACGAAAATATATTATTTTTTTCTTGATATTTATTTCAAAATAATGTACTATATATTTATAACGATTAAAGGAGGCTTTTTAAATGGAAACACGAGCAAGAAAAAGAAGTAACATATATAAAGGTAGCATCTCATATAGTAATTTATGGGACACACTAGAACGTAGAGGGCTAAAGCGTTCTAACCTATTAGATAAGGAAAGTTTTAATCTTTCCCCGGCACTGGTCAACAAGCTGCGGCACGACAGGAACGTGAATATAGATACAATTATGTATTTGTGCGAGAAATTGGACTGCCAGGTGTGCGACATCGTAGAATATAAAAAATAATATATTTTCGTGTATTTTTTTCTTGACATAATAGTCATTATCATGTGCAATATGATTAAATCAAGAGAGGAGATATAGAGAGGTGAAAAAATTATGAGTTTTTCAGATAGATTAAGACAAGCGCGAAAAAGGCAGGGGTTAACGCAAGAAGAGCTTGGTAAAAAAAGCGGACTTTCGACATATACCATTCAACGCTATGAATACGGGAAATTAAATCCGAAGAAAGATACAGTAGCCAAACTTGCTGCCGCTTTAAATCTTGGATATAATTACACAAAAAGCGGCGAGCCATACTTTTACACTTTCGCTGATACCGTACCAAGTCGAGAATATGAAGGTGTCGAAGATTTTAACCAAGAACAGTGCCGAAATGCAATAGAAAAAGCATTAGAAGATGTAACTTTGTCAATGATAGGAGAAAAAATCAAAACTGTGCGCCTACAAAAGGGAGTTTCACAGGCGGCACTTGCTAAATGTCTAGGTGTTTCAGCTGCCATGATTTACCAGTACGAAGTCGGAAAAAAGAAGCCAAAGGTAGAGACCTTATCAAAAATCGCAGGCGCTCTAGGTGTCGATTTAAAAGTTTTTTATGACGATTTGCCGCAAAAAGCTATAGAATTAAAAAGATACGAAAACATAGCATTGGTTAACGAATTTGAAAATGCTTGTTTTCGCTTGGTTAACTTTCCGGATAGTGAAGAAATAACCGAGAAATACGAAAAGCTTAGAAAAAAGCTAATAGACAGGCTTAGTTGTATGTAGATAGCAGCACCCGCCCCGGAGGTACGAAGGCAGGAAGGGAAATAAATGAAAAGAGCCGCTTTATACGTGCGAGTAAGCACGCAAGAGCAGAAGAACAGTGGATTGTCCGTTGATTCGCAGATAGATGCGCTTGAAAAATATTGTGAAGAGCAAGGATATACGGTTGCTGGTATTTATAACGATGCCGGCATATCTGCACGTAAAAAATACACAAAACGCCCTGCCCTTTTGCAGTTACTTGAGGATTGCAAGAAACACGAGATTGATATAATACTCTTCACACGCCTTGACAGGTGGTTTAGAGCTGTTGCAGGGTATTATGAGGTACAAAGTGTCCTTGATGCGTGTAAAGTGCCTTGGAGGGCTATCTGGGAGGATTATGAGACAGAGACAAGTCAGGGAATATTTAAAGTGAATATTATGCTGTCCGTAGCGCAGGCAGAGGCAGACAGAGACAGCGAAAAAATACGGTCTGTTATGGAATTTAAACGGAACAACAAGGAATATATTGGCGGAAAAGTGCCGGTAGGTTATCGCATAGAAGGGAAAAAGATTGTAAAAGACGAAAAGACGCGAGGAATAATTGAGGATATGTTTGAGCACTATTTCCAGACCTTCTCAAAAGCAGGAACCGCCGACTATATTTTAAGTAAATACCCTGGTTTTGTAAGAACCAGGACGAGGTTGGTTAAGATTATGTCTAGCCCAGCTTATCGCGGCGAAATGTATGGAGTAAAAAACTACTGTGAGCCGTACATCACAGAGGAGCAAGCGCAAAAAATCAACGAAGTATCCAGCCAAAAAACTTGGACAGATTGCAGGAGGCGTATTTACATTTTCTCCGGCTTGATGAAATGCCCGATTTGCGGTTGCAGGCTTTCCGGGTGTGCAATAGGCAAAAAAGGAAAAAAGTACAAAGTATATCACTGCCCCCACTCTGTCGCACAAAAGCACAAGACCTACACGCGATCAGAAAAAAAATTAGAAACATATATGCTCAATCACATCGAAGAAAAAATACAGTTAGATGTATTAAGGGTAGAAGGTCGTGTGAAGGCAGGCGGAAACGATGCGGAAAAGAGAAAGAAAAAATTATCCAGCGAGTTGGGAAGAATTAATAAAATGTTTGAAAAAGGTAGGATAACAGAAGAATACTATGACGAAAGATATGAGGCTATATCAAAGGAATTAAAAGAACTATCCCAGACCGCCGCAACGGAAGAACTAGAAACTAAGAAAAAAATACAAAGCAGATTTCCTGACGGTTGGAAAGATATGTATATGCAGTTAGGTGAACAAGACAAGCAGGTGTTTTGGAAAAGCATTGTAAAAGAAATAAAAATATCCCCCGACACTTACGTGGAGGATATTATATTTTTTTAGTTTTTGTTATACAGTAACTAGCCGAAACCACCAGGTAGCATAGGTAGAAAATTTATACCCTTTTCTGTAGTCAAACTTTTCTACCGCTTTGATCAGTCCAAGATTGCCTTCCTGAATCAAATCAAGAAACTGCATCCCCCTGCCGGAATACCGCTTGGCAATACTTACCGTAAGTCGAAGATTGGCTTCGGAAAGCTTCTTTTTTGCCTCCTCATCTCCCTCCTCCATACGTTTTGCCAGCTCTATCTCTTCTTCAGAACTTAATAATGGAATCCTGCCTATTTCTTTTAAATACATACGAACAGGATCTTCGGCATTACCTCTTTCTGTAAATGAGTTCTCCGATTCTTCTGCTGTTTTTTCATAGCCTTTTTCAATTTCTGCAGTTACCTGTACACTTCCAATCCTATCTGGCTTTTGAAAAACATCCATATCGTTTAAAGAATCGATTTCTCCCACATCATCTTCTATATCATCCGCATTAATATCGGGCATAGTCAGTACATCGATTTTTTGCTCTTCCAGATAAGCAATAATACGCTCAAGCTGTGCCTGCGTCAGAGGACTGTTCTGAAAGACATCTCTTATCTCCTGAAGTTCTACCACATTCTTCTGCTTCTTTGCTCTCTCAAGCAGACAATTCATCTGGCTGCCAAAAATCTGTTCTTTCCTGCCCAAAATACACCCTCCAAATCTTACATACTCCAGGAGTCTGCTTTTTTGATTATACAAGATATAGCAAATCCCAGCGTACATTATTCCTGCTCTTAGTTTTACCAGCTTTATACTCGGTTTATACTAAATTTCTGCATTTTATTTTTCAGGGATAAAAGTTCCTGCCAGCGCATAATATCACTGGTATGAACCATCTCATCCTCAATGCTTGCAAGTTTCACTTTGCGCACTACATCTGAAAGCGCTTTATCTTCATCTTCGGAGGAAAGTCCGTATTTTAAATGTGTATTAAAGATTGCCGCAATTTCTTTTTGTTCTTCTGCATCGGTAAATCGACTTAAAATTGCTGCCGGATTTATTTTCTCTTCTTTATCTAATTGTTCAAAAAGCATAATCGCCACCGAATGGTACAGCGGCTCAATGAAGTCATCTGCCCCGATATACGGCCGGATATATTGATACATATCAGGATGTTCCACAAGCCAGGTAAGAAGAAGTCTCTGTGGCTGGTTTTTCGTATTTTTTTTCTTTTTCTGCCGCCGCTCTTCTGTTTCCGGTGCCGTCTTATACTGCTCATTCACCTGCTCATACTGATAGCCTAATCCATAACGATTCACAAGATTTTCAAGGTCATTCTTCCTTATCATAAAACGGTTAGCCGCTGATGTAAGATAGGTCTGCCGTTCTAACGGTTCCTCAATCTGTGCTAACTTTTTCGCCACTTCATGAAGAAACTCTGTCCGGCTTTCCGGGTCCTGCTGATTATACTGTCCATAAAGGACAAGCAACTCAAACATTCTTCCAGATTCTGCTTCATCAATCCTCTTCTGGTAGCTTTCTGCTCCCTCTGCCTTAATCAGCTCGTCCGGATCTTTATATGGCTTCATGGATAACACCCGGCCCCTCAGACCATTCTGCCGCAAAATTGGCAGGGCCCGAAGTGCCGCCTTTATTCCAGCTCCGTCACTGTCAAACGACAAAATAACTTCATTCGTGTACCGCTTTAAAAGCATCGCCTGATTCGGTGTAAATGCCGTTCCTAGCGGAGCAACTGTATTGGTAAATCCTGCCTGATGCAACGAGATGACATCCATATAGCCTTCACACAAAATAATCGCATTACTTCGCGATCTCTTTGCATAATTTAATCCATATAAATTTCTTCCCTTATCAAACAAAATAGTCTCTCTGGAATTTAGATACTTTGGTTCTCCATCTCCCATCACACGGCCGCCAAAACCGATTACTCTCTGGTTCATATCCATAATCGGGAAAATAACACGGTTAAAAAACTTATCATAATTTCCCTTTACTGTATCAATATTTACAAGAGAGGATTCCTTCATCTGGTAATCCGTAAATCCCTTTGACCTTAAATACTGATATAAATCATCCCGGTAAATGTCTGCATATCCAAGTCCGAAATGATTAATCGTCTCATCACTCAGCCCACGATTCTTAAGATAAGAAAGCGCCTGTGTTCCTCTCTTACTCTTTAAAAGATAATGGAAATATACTGCCGCTTCCTTATTCATATCTCTAAGTGTCACTCTGGCATCCGCCTGCTGTCTTTCCTCTGCCGTCTGTTCCCTTTCTGGAAGTTCTACTCCGGCCCTCTGTGCCAGATTTTGCAATGCCTCCACAAAGGAGAGCCGGTTATATTCCATAAGAAATGTATAGACATTTCCGCCCTGTCCGCAGCCAAAGCAATAATACATTTGCTTGTCCCGGCTGACAGAAAATGACGGGCTCTTTTCATTGTGGAACGGGCAAAGCCCTACATAGTTCGAACCTCGCTTTTTTAACGAAACATAAGAGGAAATCACATCGACTATATCATTTTTTTCTCTGACCTCATCAATCAGTTCTTCTTCATATCTCATCTTTTTCCTCTTTATCTAAAACAATTTTGTTCCTGTTAGTTACATTATATGTTGACAATTCAAAATTATTATACAATTTTGTAACTATTCAGAACGAATTCGCATGTTTATCGAAAATCTGCAGGATTCTGAATAGTTCAAGAATGCCCCGGTATTCTTGCTGCGAGATGCGCGTCATGCAATGCATGACATACTTATTCTGTCATTCTACACGTTTTTGAATAGATACAAATTTATTTTGAAAAGTCTACACAATTCCAAATAATTGTGAGCCTACTTATCCTGATTCAAAACCGCAATTGCATCAAGAGATACTTTCATAAGCTCTCTTACTTCTTCCTCCGTAATTCCCATACGTTCTGCGATTTCCGACGGTTTTGCCTCTCTTTCATACTCTTTTGCAAATGCCGTCGCAATATCATTCATTTCATTCACACGGTTTGCCATCTTTACTGCGGAACGAGTGGAAGAATTATATTCTTCTAATGTCTCCTCTAAATGTTTGCGAATCATTTTCTCAGAAAATGTATGGAAATCTTTATCGATATCCGGCTCAAATTCATTCACAGCAACCATCAGCCCAATATTGCTCTCCTGAATTAAGTCACTTAAGAGAAGTCCCCTTCCCTCGTATTCTTTGGCAATCTCTACTGCGCGGGAAAGATTCGCTTCAATCAGCAGGTTTCTTGCCGTATCATCACCGCTGACAAGCTTTCTTGCAATTACTCTTTCCTGTTCCCCAGATAATGAATTCGCTTTTTCCATCTCTTTTAAGTAAAAAGCTACAATCTCTGCATCCATCGGATCTTCTTTATTCGGAATCTCCTCGTCCCCGATTTCTTCCTCAAATCTTTGCACACGATTCGTAATATAAATGTGGTGGGATTCAAAATAATTACATATAAAATCAAGCTGTTTTTCCTCTAACTTCATGTCAGAAAAATAAGAATTGATTTCTTCCATAGATAACTGATTGCCGTTTGTCTCTCCAAGACGTTCTAATTCCTGAATTGCCTGTAAAAATTCTGTCTGACCTGCCATGACTTTACTCCTCCTCTTTTGCGGTCTTTTTTTGTTTTTTCTTTTCCTGTGATTTCTCATCCGCTGGAAATACGATATGAAGCTGTCTTCTCGCCTCATCTAAAACTTTCATGGTCTCTAAAGTAATCTCTCGTGATTTCTCCCATCCCATGCCCGTTTTTATCATTTTAATAAATTCCTGTGTCTCATAATTTAAAATATTATCAGACTGTTCAAAATGAATGGACTGTACCACTCCTTTTCTCACGATGCGTAAATCTTTGATATTCTCAATTTCCTGCACAAGCATGGAAGCATCTTCTCCCTGAATCTGACTTGGCATCGCTGAATCTGTAATCTTAGAATAAATGGCCTCTCCAATCATATCCGGATATTCCATAAGAATTGTTCCTGCCCCATCCACACCATTGGAAAGCTTGATTCCTGATGCCTTGATGGAAACTGGTGCACCGAAAAGCCGAATCATGCAGGCCACCACATACACACCGATATCCATTAATGCTCCATTTGATAATTCCGGTTTAAATGCATTCTCAATAATTCCTCTCTTATAATTATCATAACGGGAAGAATACTGACAATACTGTAAGGTTGCTCTTCGAATCTTACCAAGCGATTCCATATACGGAAGCATCTTCTCAAAGCTTGGCGCATAAATAGAACGCATTCCCTCTAAAAGTATCAGATTCTGCTTCTCAGCTTCCGAAAACATTTCCTCCGCTTCTTTTAAATTCGAAGCCATCGGTTTCTCACACAAAACATGCTTGCCTGCTTTTAGCAATGTCATAACCTGGTCGTGATGACAGCAGTTCGGGCTTGCCACATAAACCGCATCAATACAGTCACTGTTTGCAAATGCCTCTAAATCATCAAAATATTGCAGCCTGCCTTTCTGAAAACCAAACTCTCTCGCTCTCTCTAATGTTCTTGAATACACCGCTGTAAGTTCAAAATCTTTTCCATAGCGGTTTGCCTGCCAGAACTTCTGTGCAATCTTCCCTGTTCCAATCATTCCAAATCGAATCATTTTTGTTTCCTTTCCTTCTCCTCCTGTCCGTCCTTTTAAACGGTCATACCAGGTAAGATTATCCGGGTTTTCTCCCTGTTTTCTAAGATATTCTTCTAACAACTTCACATCTTTTATGATATGATCTGCTCCGGCTTTTGATAATTCTTCCTCTGACCCGTAACCGTAAAGTACACCGACAGATTCTAAGCCACAAAGCTTTGCCCCCTCAATATCATGCTTTCTGTCCCCAATCATGATGGCATCTTGGGGCTTAATCTCACAGGTCTCTAATATGTAACCAATGACTTCTGCCTTTCTTTTTCGTGTGCCGTCTAATTCGCTTCCCCCGACAAAGGAAAAATAATCGCTAAGGCCAAAATGTTCTAATATCTGCTTTGCAAATACAGCTGGCTTTGAAGTAGCTACAATTAATGTAAATCCCGCTTCTACAAGCCGACTTAACATTTCTGGAATTCCCGGATATACCTCATTCTCAAAGATTCCCTTTGGTGCAAAATACTCTCTGTAATATTCCACTGCCTTCCCGGCATCTTCTTTAGAAAGTCCATAAAACTCCTGAAAAGAATCATCAAGCGGCGGCCCTATAAATGGAATCAGATCTTTTAAGTACTTTACATGAATCCCGAACTTTTCCAGAGCATACTGAACGGAGGAGGTAATGCCCACCATCGGATCGGTCAATGTCCCATCCAGATCAAATAAAAGATATTGCTTCAATATATTCCCTCTCCCTTCTTCATTATTACCTGTCTCTAATTATAAAAGAAAACCGCATAAAACACAAACATATTTTTACACCATGATTGACAATACAACCTTTATAAAATATAATAATACAAATATATTTTTTTTAAAAGGAGATGATGTTTTGGACCCCAGTTCCATACGCCAAATTGTGATTCTGTTAATATTGTTACTGCTTTCTGCTTTCTTTTCTTCCGCAGAGACAGCCCTTACTACGGTAAATAAACACCGGATGCGTGCCCTTGCAAATCAGGGCAATAAAAAAGCCGCCAGAGTGCTTGCTCTGATAGAGAAGCCAGAAAAGATGTTAAGTGCCATATTAATCGGTAACAACATTGTAAACCTTTCGGCTTCTTCTCTGACCACCACATTGGCAATGAGCCTTGCATCACAGGCAGGTCTTGGAAAGAACACCAGCACTTTTGTTGGTCTTGCAACAGGTATTCTTACTCTTCTTATCTTAATTTTTGGTGAGATTACCCCAAAAACAATCGCTACTATGAAGAACGAGAGCATGGCTCTTCTGTATTCTGGAATAATTTATACGATTACAACCGTACTTACTCCTGTCATCTATGTAGTGAATCTTTTCAGTGGTCTTTTATGCCGTTTATTCGGGATTAAACCAGGAAGCGGACAGGCTATAACAGAATTAGAGCTTCGAACGATTGTTGATGTCAGTCAGGAGAGCGGCGTAATCGAAAAAGAAGAAAAAGAGCTTATAAATAATGTATTCGATTTCGGTGATTCTGTCGCAAAGGACATTATGCTTCCACGTATTGATGTCTCTTTTGCTTCCGTTGATATGTCCTATGATGAGCTGGTCGAGATTTTCTTAGAAGAACAGTACTCAAGACTCCCTGTTTACGAGGAGAGTAAGGACAATGTTATCGGGATTCTTAATTTAAAGGATTTATTCTTTTACCGGGAGACACACCGCAATGAAGCATTTGACATATACAAGGTACTGAGAGAACCATTTTTTACTTATGAATATCAGAAAACCTCCACTTTAATGGAGGAGATGCGCAATAACTCTATCAGTTTTGCCATCGTTCTTGACGAGTACGGTTCTACCGCAGGACTTGTTACTTTAGAGGATCTTATTGAAGAGATCGTCGGTGATATCAAAGATGAATTTGACGAGTCCGAAACAGATGCGATTCGTTGTATCGGCACCGATGAATATGAGATAGAGGGAAGCACCAAGCTTGACGATCTAAATGATGTCCTTGGTACAGAAATTGAATCCGAAGACTATGATTCAATCGGCGGACATATGATTGAGCTTCTCGACCATCTTCCAAAAGAAGGTGAAACAGTAAAGGAAGGCAATTACCTCTATTCGATAAAAAAAATGGATAAAAACCGGGTGGAAATTGTTTATTTAAAGATTGAACGGCACACTTCTGAAGCGGAGCCAGCAGAGATGTAAGCTATTTGCCACCTCTAGATCCGGATAATTTCCAGAGGGATTTATTCGGATCTTCTTTTTATAAGGGTTCAAGCTAATTATTTTAATTATTACATTTTCTATAGAAAATAAGATAAGAAAGGACAACAACTATGATTACGGACAAACAAAGACAGCGTGATTATGAGTATGAGGCGGATTACCAGTCCAAAAGCCGCTACACAACAGAACAGTGGACAAATATTTTAAATTCCGGCCAGCTTGACGAAAAAAATATCTCCCTGCTCAAACAGATTTATTCTTCCTTTAACCATGCTGCAACACTTCTTCAGCTTTCTTTTGAGAGCGGACGCACACAGGAAGACATTTTATCGCAGTTAAATTCTGCTGGTCAGCTTCTTGGCGAGGCAAACAGCATGAACCCGGAAGTTGATTACGAGGGTAATGAATACTGGTGGTATCTTTTCTTCTGGGGAAAAAATACCGATGCAAAAACACTCGAATTAAAAATGCATCCAGAACTGACAGAAGCAATCGGTACATTATATCCTGAATTAGAAGAATCCTATTATGCTTTTATGAGTGATGTGGAACGAAGCCTCCAGACTCGTTACAGCCAGGAAGATGCCGTATGGATTGCCGCCGCTGTCCTTCTTTACGAAAAATATTACTGCAACCCGGGAATCAGTTCTGATGATATTCTCCTAATGCAATATGAGGTGCAGACCCGCTCCCAGAAAGTATATGGGCAGGATGTTAATGCTAACACCATCACACAGATCTGTAACGCTGATGAGCGTGGTCACCGTTTTAATTATTTAAGAGATATTTACAAATATTATCGTGTATCTTTTCCTGGGGAATTTGAGGGAGAACGAGAGCGCCCAGACCCGGAAGAAGTGGATTATGATGCATATGTCTACTCTATTCTCGGTTACATGAAGCTTTCTAAACTTACCGACTTTATTGAGCATGAGTATGCGCACCTTGTCGATGAATCTTATGTGGAACTTACAAATGCCAATGGATTCGTCCGCATGGCAGCCTATTTATCAAGACAGGGCGGCACTCCATTTTCTCTGGATGATACTTCCGATAAGGCACTTTCCCTCCGTGCCGATGGCGAAGATGCTTCCGAAACATTCCACAAAATAAGTGAGGCACTTTTAAAAGAATATCCGAACTTTACTTATGCCGCAAAAGGAGACTGGTATGTCCCAGAATCCAGCACTGTTACCGGCGTTCTTCAGGACATTTTGTATATCCCGTCCTATGCCGGACATAACGCTTTCATCGGTATCCGCACCGTATTAGATGAGGATAAATTAAATATCGAAGTTTCTCTGAACCTTCCTTGCGTTTCTGACGAGGAAGTCATGCTCGATATTCACGACAAATGCAATATGCTCACCCTGATGACGGCAGCACCATTTCAGGTGACTCTCGTGCCTTCTGAAAGTTCTGACTTATCTCCATCCGGTGATAAAATAAAGGCATTTGTCCTCTATCATTATGATGACTTTAAAACAATGTCAGAAGAAGATATTGTAGGACTGTTTTCTACTTCTTTAGAAATCTTTGCCTCCTATTATACAGATATTTGCCAGAACTATTATCCTGCGATAGAAGATGACGGAAACGTTGAAATTGGAACTGAAACTGGAGATAGCAGTGAAACAGGAACTGACTCTGTCACCGATCCTCTGGCGGCAGCACTCGGCTCTAAATTAACTTACCTTCCTGCTGCTGATGTACAAGGCCCACAGATTATTTATAAAGAAGGCGGCACACCAGCGTCCACTGATTTTATCACAAAAGCCATTCAAGGTTATGGAACAACACCAGCCTCTGATGAGAGAACTTATGAAAATGAAACAGCTTCAAACATCTCTGCAGACAGCACCTCTGCTGGCGATGAAGAATTTTCTTCTTTTGTAAATAAAGCCGCTTTAGAGGGGGATGACGAAGAAATCCCAGCAAGAAAAACCGGAAACTATTCTGGCAGAAACACTTCTATTACCGGAGCAGGTTCTTCTGCTGGCAGTAACCGAACTTCCGACTCTAGTTCGATAAATACAGCCTCTGCTGGCTTCTCTGCTTCTGCTGGCTTCTCCGGCAATAGCTCTTTTGCTTCTGATGCTACCTCTTCAGCCGCAGCGGTCGGGGCTGCCACAGGAGCAGGCAGCGGCACTCCTGTTACAGCAAATGTTTCCATTACCCCGGATTCCGTATGGCCTTATCCTGACAATGCCATCGCTTCCACCCATCCAGACCGTAAAGAGCAGAACTTCCGCCTCTATCCAAAAAACACCCTGATCAAAGGTCCGGTAAAGACAGGAAAGTTCCATCAGGCAATTATGACTGCTGTCGGTATTATTGAGGGTAAGGACTCCAATATGATGAATATTGAACCCGTACCTGATGTATTAGAGCATTATCAGCAGTATGTTGATGAAGGACGAATCCTTCATATCTCTTACCCTGACATCAACAGTGACGGCTACGACGGTTTTATCGAGAGAAAACGCGGTCCATTCATCGAGGATGGCATTTTCAAACAATTTGCCAATAAATGCGCCGACGGGCGCTATGTTGTTATGATGGAAGAAGTCGATTTAAACTGGATGCACCTTTTCAGAGAAACTGCCGTTCTTTTACGCGAGAACCGCCGCGAAGGCACCAGTAGCGAAACAGCCATAACGCTTCCTTTTTCTAAAGAAAAGTTTCGGCTGCCTTCGAACCTTTACATCGTTGCTACCTGCGATTCCATCGTCTGTGAAGACACTATTTTAGGAGCAATTGACCACGATTTCTTCATCCGTCCCGTATCTCCAGAACCGGAAATCCTACATGGTATGCGCGTAGAAGGGATCTCCCTGCAGCGTCTTATGACAACCATCAATATGCGTCTCTCCTACTTTTTAGGTGCAGACTACCAGCTTGGCGAGGGATTCTTCCTGCAATCCCCTGACAAAGATAGCTTTATCTCTCTTTGCCGGGTATTTAGAGAACAGCTTGTCCCACTCCTTGAAAAATGGTTTGACGGCGATATCGAACGTATCCGCTATGTCTTAGGCGATAACGGAAAATCCCGTCCGGATACGATTTTCTTTCAGGAAATTCCATTCAGAGACGGACTGTTCAAAGGAGAATTGCCGGATTCCTTTGATAAGGAGAGACGGATTTATCGCTGTAATGAAGATGCTTTTTACAATCCGAAGAGTTATATCGACATTTATGATTAAATTCTGATTTGCCGCAGGCAAGGTAGACGCCCCCCGAAAGAGACAATAGCCTATATTTGTGACTCTATCACTGTGGGTTGAATGTTCGCTTCCATGCTCACATTCAATCCTCGCTCTAAGGCCACAAATATAGGCTATTGTCTCTTTCAGGGGGCTGTCTTTGGCTGTAGAAGCAAAATCAGAATTTATTTTGGAGGGATTTGGGGAAGAAGGCCAAAGACATAGAAATATCCAGAAAATTAAATTCTATAGGATTGACATATAAACTATTGTCATAGTAGCATAATGATTTGTGGTTAGGTTATTACTTTTTTATGAACTGGAAATTTGAATTGATTTATGGTTTTAGAGCGTGTCTGAAAATAAAGTGTTTCCATTAAAAATGCGAACGAAAACTATATTACTCTATAAAAGAATAAATAAAATTCCAAATTCATTTTAAAAACATTTTTCACAAATGGTTCCAGTGTCAATCCTTCAGAACGTCAACTCCCCATAAGACCACAACCGTCTGAAGCCTCCCTCAAATCTCTCCAACATTAAAATTCTGATTTTATTTCTCCAGCCAAAGCACAGCCCTCTGGAAATGAAATAATCCTTATTTGTGGCCTCGGAGCAAGGTTTGGATACGAGCGTGTATAAGCGAGTATTCAAACCGTAGCGACTAAAGTCACAAATAAGGATTATTTCATTCCCAGAGGGCGTTTCCTTTGCCTGCGGCAAATCAGAATTTAAATTTTTTGGATAATATAAAAGTTTTGCTTAAAAAATGTTAAAAATATATCAAAAATATGTTGTAAATTTTCTAAAATTTTAATATAATAGGAATATAATGATAATTTATTTATCAAAAAAGAGGATAATAAAGGGGATTTGATTGAAAAATTGTTCACAATGTCTAAATGTGAGCTGCTTCAATTATCCATAACCGAAAGGTAGTGAAGTTTCGGCTATGACAAACGAAAGAAGTTTTTTATGAAAGGGGAGGCTTATGTTAGAGAAGGGTTACTATGACAAAGCAGATACGATTATCAAGTCTCATGGGGCTATGGAGGCATCTCTAATTCCGATTATACAGGATATTCAGAGTGAATATCGTTATTTGCCGCCAGAACTGTTATCTTATGTTGCAGATCAGATAGGGATTACAGAGGCAAAGGCGTTTAGTGTAGCTACATTTTATGAGAATTTTTCTTTTGAACCAAAGGGCAAATATGTAATTAAAGTCTGTGATGGAACAGCCTGTCATGTTCGTAAATCCACAACGATTTTGGAGCGAATTTATAGTGAGCTGGGTCTTTCAAAAGATAAGGTAACAACAGAGGATATGTTGTTTACAGTGGAGACGGTATCTTGTCTTGGTGCCTGCGGTCTTGCACCAGTACTGACAGTGAATGACAAGGTATATCCTTCAATGACACCAGATGACGCTGCACAGTTACTTCAAAAACTTCGAGAGGAGGAATAGGGGATGAGGATTCAGAACAGAGAAGAGTTAGATCAGATTCGGGATATGGCAGCTGCAAAAGTTTCTTCTACAAAGTGCCGGATTTTAATCTGTGCCGGAACAGGATGTCTTGCTGGTGGTTCTGGAGAAATTTATGAGAAAATGTGTGAACTCACGAAAGATTGTAAAGATGTTGATGTAGAATTTGGAGCAGAGATTGCACACAGAGAGAGAGATACAGATGTAAATGCAGATGTAGATAAGGGGGAATCTGTATCTGGAATTGAAATTCCTGTTGCTGTAAAACGCAGTGGCTGTCATGGCTTTTGTGAGATGGGACCGCTGATGAGAATTGAGCCGCTTGGAATTCTCTATACAAAGGTAAAGCCAGAAGACTGTGAAGAGATTTTTGAGAGAACAATAAAGCATGGAAATATTATTCATCATCTTTTGTATAAGCAGGATGGTATTGAATATCCTAAGCAGGAAGAAATTCCATTTTATGAGAAACAGACTCGTTTAGTACTTAAAAACTGTGGACATATTGATGCAGAACATATCGAAGAATATATTGCGGTTGGAGGCTATCAATCCTTTGCAAAAGTTTTGTTTGAACAGACTCCAAATGATGTGATTGAGACTATTTTAGAGTCAAATCTTCGTGGACGTGGTGGCGGAGGTTTTCAGACTGGTTATAAATGGAAACAGGTAGCAAGGCAGCAAGAGAAAATTCGTTATATTGTTTGTAATGGTGATGAAGGTGACCCAGGTGCATTTATGGACAGAAGTATCATGGAAGGTGACCCGCATAAGATGATAGAAGGTATGCTTATTGCTGCTTATGCAGTAGGTGCACAGGAAGGGTATATTTATGTTCGTGCAGAATATCCGTTAGCTATCAGCCGTCTTCGTCTTGCCATTTCTCAGGCAGAAGATAGAGGACTTCTTGGAGAACATATTCTCGGAACAGATTTTTCTTTCCATTTACATATTAACAGGGGGGCGGGAGCCTTTGTATGTGGTGAGGGAAGTGCACTTACAGCATCTATTGAAGGAAAACGAGGAATGCCGAGAGTAAAACCGCCAAGAACAGTAGAGCAGGGATTGTTTGCAAAACCAACGGTATTGAATAACGTAGAGACTTTTGCTAATGTTCCGATGATTATAGAAAAAGGAGCAAAATGGTATCGGAGTATCGGACCGGAAAATAGTCCGGGAACGAAAGCGTTTGCTCTTACAGGAAGTGTGAAAAATACAGGACTTATCGAGGTGCCGATGGGAACTTCTTTGCGAGAAGTTATTTATGATATTGGCGGCGGAATCAAAGGAGATGCGAAGTTTAAGGCAGTACAGATTGGAGGACCGTCTGGTGGCTGTCTTATCACACCGCATTTGGATGTCAGCCTTGATTTTGATTCTTTAAAGAAGATGGGAGCAATGATTGGCTCAGGCGGTCTTGTTGTCATGGATGATAAGACCTGTATGGTAGAAGTTGCCCGTTTCTTTATGAACTTTACCCAGAATGAAAGTTGTGGCAAGTGTGTTCCTTGTCGTGAGGGAACGAAACGTATGCTTGAGATTTTAGAGCGGATTGTCGCAGGAAAGGGAACTCGGGAGGATTTAGACCTTCTTGATGAACTGGCATCTACAATTACCGATACCGCACTTTGTGGCCTTGGAAAGAGTGCTGCACTTCCGGTTATGAGTACGCTCCGACTGTTCCGCAAAGAATATGAGGAACATGTTGTAGATAAGAAGTGTGCAGCGAAGAATTGTACGGCACTGCGTCGATTTGTTATTAGTCCAGAACGCTGTAAAGGCTGTTCAAAATGTGCGAGAAACTGCCCAGTTGGTGCTATCAGTGGACAGATTAAGAAGCCATATGTTATTGATGACAGCATTTGTATTAAATGTGGAGCCTGTGAGAGTGCCTGTGCATTCCACGCTATTCATATAGAAGCATAGGAGGGGAAAGCGATGAAATATATGACCATTAATAATCGAAAAGTTGCCTTTGATGATGAAAAAAACGTGCTTTCCGTTATCAGAAAGGCGGGAATTAATCTGCCAACATTCTGTTATCATTCGGAACTTTCCACCTATGGAGCCTGTCGTATGTGTGTAGTAGAAGATGACAGAGGAAAGATATTTGCCTCCTGTTCTGAAGTGCCAAGAGACGGAATGGTCATTTATACCAATACGCCAAAGTTACAGCATCACCGGAAAATGATTTTAGAATTAATGCTTTCGGCTCATTGCAGGGAATGTACAACGTGTAAAAAAAATGGAGACTGCACGTTACAGAATCTTGCCAAGCAGCTTGGTGTCAGCTACATTCGCTTTGAAAATAATAAACCGCAGATTCCGATTGATGAAAGCTCTGACTGTATCGTTATTGATAAAAATAAATGTATTCTCTGCGGAGATTGTGTAAGAACCTGTGAAGAAATTCAGGGACTTGGTATTTTAGACTTTGCTTATCGTGGTTCAAAAATGCAGGTTATGCCGGCCTTTGACAGGAAAATGGCCGAGACTGCCTGTGTTGGCTGTGGACAATGCCGTGTCGTATGCCCGACAGGTGCAATAACTATCAAACATAATATTCATCCAGTCTGGGAAGCACTTGCTGATAAAAATACAAGAGTTATTGTACAGATTGCTCCGGCAGTACGAGTGGCGGTTGGTGATAAATTTGGTATTCCAAAAGGGGAAAACTCTCTTGGAAAACTGGTAGCAGCTCTTCGACGAATGGGATTTGATGAAATCTATGATACTGATTTTGGAGCAGACCTTACTATTATGGAAGAATCCAAAGAATTTTTAGAGAGAGTGGAATCTGGGGAAAAACTTCCATTATTTACTTCCTGTTGTCCAGCATGGGTAAAATTCTGCGAACAAAAATATCCGGAACTTCGTGCAAATATCTCAACCTGCCGTTCTCCGCAACAAATGTTTGGAGCAGTCTTAAAAGAAGAAGCACGAAACAATAAAAAAGACACAAGGAAAACCGTTGTGGTATCTATCATGCCATGTACCGCCAAAAAGGCAGAAATTCTTCGTCCGGAACACAAAACAGAAGGCGAGCAGGATGTGGATTTCGTACTGACAACAACGGAAGTTATCCGCATGATTAAAGAAGCGGGAATCGACTTGGCACAGATGCCGTGGGAGGCAATGGATATGCCGTTTGGCTTGTCTTCCGGTGCAGGAGTTATCTTTGGCGTATCTGGCGGTGTGACAGAAGCCGTCCTTCGCCGACTTGTGGAAGACAGTGGCATGGAAGCATTAAACGAAATCAAATTTACTGGAATCCGGGGAACTGATGGTATAAAAGAAGCGGTTATCCCATATGGAGACAGACAGATTAAAATCGCCGTAGTCAGCGGTCTGAAAAATGCTGATGAATTGATTCAGAAAATAAAAAGCGGCGAGGTACAATATGATTTTGTAGAAGTCATGGCATGCCGCAGAGGATGTATGGCAGGGG
>ENA-ORUL01000783-ORUL01000783.1-human-gut-metagenome-genome-assembly--contig:-NODE-783-length-25617-cov-11.286832_pt1 | contig 25617 bp, 19 predicted proteins | sample MGYA00242084_ERZ509219 | MGnify/ENA primary metagenome ERZ509219 (study PRJEB26280, sample SAMEA2338792) | human gut metagenome | biome: human gut; feature: human-associated habitat; material: faeces...
CCGCACAGCGCATCAGGTCATGGGCCACAAAACCCGATTCCTGCTCAAACACGATACGGTAGTTGTCGCCTCCCATGAGAACAACAGCCTGACCCGGTTCGGGAACGCCCTTGATGGCGTCTTTGGCGAACGCGTAGCCGACACCGCCGGCGAGCATGATGACTTTATCATAGGCATAAACGCGGCCTTCCTCATTATGCTCGAATGTCAGGAGCGAACCGCAGATAAGCGGCTGTCCGAATTTGTTGCCGAAGTCGCTGGCACCGTTCGAAGCCTTGATGAGAATGTCGGCCGGGGTCTGATAGAGCCATACTCGCGGATCCATCATCAGCTCCCAGCGACGGCGCGGGTCGAGACGCGGATAAGAGGTCATATAGACAGCCGTGCCCGCAAGCGGCAGCGATGCCTTTCCGCCGCCGAGACGGTCGCGGATCTCGCCTCCGCTGCCGGTAGCGGCACCGTTGAACGGTTCGACAGTGGTCGGGAAGTTGTGAGTCTCGGCCTTGAGCGAGAGGACGGTCTCGACCGGGCGGCTGGTGAAATAATCAGCCTTGTCGGGATTTTCGGGATAGAATTGGTCTACTACCGGGCCTTTCACGAAAGCCACATTGTCCTTATAGGCCGATACGAGGCGGCCGGGATTCTCTTTCGAGGTCTTTTTTATCATTCCGAAGAGCGACGAAGGCATCTCCTTGCCGTCGATAATGAAAGTGCCGTTGAAAATCTTATGGCGGCAGTGCTCCGAGTTGACCTGACTGAAACCGAAGACTTCGCTGTCGGTCAGCGGACGGCCGAGGCGCTCCGAGAGAGTGGCGAGATAGTTCTCTTCATCGGCGCTGAGAGCGAGGCCTTCGCGACGGTTATACTCGCGGATGTCGGCGATATGTTCGACAGGCTCGGCTTCGCGGTTGACGTCGAAAATTTTCTGGTTCAGTCCGTCGTAGACACGCTGAAGCATCTTGTCGTAACGGGGTTCGGCATCGCGGCTAAGCTCATATTCCTCTATGCGGGTTATGCCCTGAAGGCCCATGTTCTGGGTTATCTCGACAGCATTGGTGCTCCACGGCGTTATCATTTCACGACGCGGCCCGATAAAGGTGCCTTTTACACTTTTTGCGCTCAGTGGGCGAGCTCCGTCGAACAGCCACGTCAGCTTTTCTTTCTCAGTGTCGGTCAGAACGTGATCAACTTCGACAGCGGTGACCCGGCGGGCACCTTTTTTGAAAAACAGTACCATGATAATGACTTCGGTTTGGTTTCAGACCGCAAAATTACGAATTTTTCCTCACAAACCCCTATTGCGGTTGCGACATATGTTGAAAAAACGCGCGGAGACGTCGCCGCAGTGGCAACGTCTCCGCTTATGACGTAAAAGTTCGGATTATTCGCTTACAACCTCGAAAGGAACTTCAACGAGAACTTCCTTGTGGAGCTTGACATTGGCAACGTAGTTACCGACTTCCTTGACCGACTGCTTGATCTCGATGATCTTGCGGTCGACGGTCAGGCCCTGGGCTTCGAGAGCTTCGGCAATCTGAGCTGCGCCGACAGAACCGAAGATCGTGCCGGTCTCGGAGGTCTTGGCCGACAGAGTCAGCTTGACGTCTTTAAGCTTGGCGGCCATCTCTTCGGCCTCAGCTTTGAGCTGGGCGATCTTGTGGGCGCGCTGGCGCTGGTTTTCGGCAAGCACCTTCAGGGCGGCGGCATTGGCGATGACAGCCTTACCTGTCGGGATAAGGTAGTTGCGGCCGTAGCCGTCTTTCACTTCAACAACATCGTCTTTATAGCCGAGGTTGGATATGTCTTCTTTAAGAATGATTTTCATAATTCCTTGTCGTTAAACGGTGTTGAACTTATTTCATAAGGTCGGTGACGTAGGGAAGCAGAGCCAGATGACGGGCGCGCTTCACGGCCTGAGCTACGCGACGCTGGAATTTCAGCGAGGTTCCGGTTATGCGGCGGGGAAGAATCTTGCCCTGCTCGTTGAGGAACTTCTTGAGGAATTCGGGATCTTTATAGTCGATATACTTGATACCGCTGCGTTTGAAACGGCAGTATTTTTTCTTCTTTACATCGACCGACATGGGGGTGAGATAACGGATTTCTGATTGCTGTGCCATTGTTTCTTAGTCCTCCTTGACTTCTTCTTTAACTTCGGTTACTACAGCCTCTTCAACGGGTTTGGCAGCGGCTTTGGCGGCACGCAGCGAACGACGTTTGGCGGCATACTCGTGGGCATACTTGTCGAGGCGGAAGGTCAGATGACGGAGCACGCGCTCGTCGCGGCGGAAGGCCGTTTCGAGTTTGGCAACGACGTCGCCGGGAGCGTCGAACTCGATGAGGGTGTAGAAGCCGGTCGACTTCTTCTGGATGGGATAGGCCAGTTTGCGAAGGCCCCACTCTTCGGTGTTGACGATGGCTGCGCCATTGTCGGTGAGCACCTTAGAGAATTTCTCTACCGCTTCCTTCATCTGAACATCAGACAAAACGGGAGTTAAAATGAAAACGGTTTCGTAGTTATTCATAAAAGTGTTTGTTAATTAAAGCGCCGCAAAGGTAAGAAGTTTTTCCGACACGGCCAAATATTTTTCAGACAGCTTTTTGCAGGCGAATTCACTTGCGGACGTAATGAGGCATCTCGGCGGGGATGACCATCGAGATCTCGACAAGTCCGGCGACCCTGCCCTGCTGACGCCACGCCGTCTGGTAGATCATCTTTCTGACCTCCCCCTTCTCGATAGTGTAGCAGTTCGTTCCGCCGGTCTCGAGAAGGCGGCGTATAATGGCGCAGGCGCGCTCGGGATGGTAGTCGAGAAGATTGTGGCCTATGATGTCGCCATGTCGGGCAAACGTCTTGCGCGAAAGATCATTCATATAGATTATACGGCAGTCGGCATCACACACGGTGATCGCGCAGTTGAGGTCGCGGCTCCACTCGGGGAGCTTCTCTTCGATGTTATTCATGGTCGGTTTGTTGTTTTGGTCAGCGGAGCCGGAACAGATAAGCGGCAGTAACCTCTATCGATATTCCGCGCGACGCTGAAAAATAATCTTTTTTGCTGGCATGGAAGATGTTTCCGAGTCCGTAGTAGAAACGACCCTCGACAAGAACCGAATGCCGGTGCCTGAAAATCATCTCCATGCCGACTCCGGCCGAGATGCCGTAGTCGAAACGGTTCTCGACTTTCTTATTGAGCTGTTCGCTGTTGCGGTAGCCCGCAGGATAGCCCTCGACACTGCCGAGGTTGGCATAGTCGAAATTGGCCGAAATCGACGAACCTATCATGTAGCCGACCTCAGGGCCGGCGTTGAAGAAGCCGCGGAAGCGGTCGTTGCCGAAATAGATATGGGTAAGCAACGGCAGCTGGATATAAGTGAAGGTGCGCCGGTAGCTGAACGGCTCCCCCTTTTCATATTTTTCTTTCCAGCCGCGCTGTTCTACGTTGAGCTCGGCAATGATGCCGAAATGGTTTTGTTCGATATATCTGGCCACGAAACCCGCCATGAAGCCGGGCGTCCATGTCTGATCAACGTGAGGCGAGAACGACATCGACGACACCGTTGCGCCGGCCTTTCCGCCTATAGCGAAATCGGGGCGATAGCGTCGCTGGGCCTCAAGGGCCGGGAGCGTGGCTAAAACGAGCAGCAGGGTAATAATCAGTCGGCGCATGGCGGCTTAAAGCTCGGTTTTCTCGATGATGCCCATAGGGCGATAGATAACGATATAGGCGACCGAATTCACCCAGCCCCCTTCGTCGGAGGCCCGTTCGAACTCGAAGCCAGACTGCACTCCACTGTAAGCCGGCGTCGGCTGCGAGAAGTCGCCGCCATTATGGCGCAGGGCATTGATAAGGTAACAGCCGACATCAAAGCCAAGAGCGCCCTGACGCGGAAGCCCGGCGGCCATTCCGGCGTCGAACCAGTGCTCGAAGCTCTGGTTGACCCTCTTGAAATCAAGGTCGTCGCTGTCGGCATAGAACCGCGAATAGATCACCGTTCCGAGATCGTGCATCTGCTTGGCGGTCTCGCCGCGGAATACTGTCCATTCGGGATAGCCGAACAGCATCAGGTTGTCATTGACGCTGTCGGTGCCTTTTTTCGCTATCAGAGCGGGTAATATGGCTTTCAGCTCATCCTGCCGCGAGCTGACAGGCACGAATATGATCTGCTGATCGGTCAGGGCGGCGAGATCGGCCTCGCCGAGCTTACCCGAGAATGTGATGTCGACAGACTTGCGTCCGTTAGATGCGAGCGCCGAACGGAAGCTGTCGACAAAATCGCTCTTGTCGGAATTTCCGCCGTCGCGCGTCAGGAACACGAACGTGTGGTCGGGATAACGACGCTGCATGGCCCCTATCACGTCATCGTTGAGCATCTCGATAGGGATATTGCTCTGCATGACCGAACCATTATATTTATATGTGTCGTCGCGCGGAAGGAAGGTATTGAAAACCTCTATGCCGCGGGGACGCGCCCAGGCCGCGATAAGCTCGAACTGAGCCTGATCGTCGGGGGCTATGATAACCTGAACATCGGTATTCTCAAGACGCGAGAGAGCGGCACGCACTGAATCGGAAGAGTTGGCCGTGTCGAACACCCGCAGGCGCGTCGGGTTCTCGCGGCTCTTCAGTGTATCGACTGCCATCAGCAGGCCCTTGTAGAATTCAGTGTGGCGCAATGCTGATTTGTCAGGTTCTTTCTGACCGAGCATAAACGGGAGCATCACGGCTATCGAAACGCTTCCGTCGGCTTTTTTTACTTCCGGCGTCTCGGTTTTCTCAACCGGCGCCACGGGAGTCTGCGCTACATCAGGCTCAGGCTTGGGTTCGGCTTTGGGTTCTGGTTTTGATTCAGGCTTGGCCGAGGAATCAGCTGTCGCCGCAGGCTTCTGAGGCTCGGCCGGCTTAGGCTCGGGAATAATAAGCTCTGTGCCTTCCTTGAGCACACCCACCTCAGGATTGGCGGCGGCAAGCTGCGTGACCGTCACTCCGTAATTATGGGCTATCGAATAGAAAGTTTCGCCTCGTTCAACCCTGTGAACGCCAGTTTTCGCAGGCGCGGGAGCGGTTTTCGGGGCCGTTTCGACTACTGAGCCCTGCGCAGCGGGGCCTGTCCCGGGCAGAGTGACCGTGATTGTCTGTCCGGCCCGCAGTCCGTCGGCAATCTGCGGATTCTGCTCGATAAGCATCTCAGGGCTTACGCCGAGAAGTTTGCTGAGGCCGTAGATGGTCTCTTTTTTCTCGACGATATGAGTGATCGTGCGCCCCTCGGCACACTCGGCCGCCGGGAAATAGAGCGTCATGAAAGCTCTCAGGCCGTCGCGCACCGACGGATTATGCTGCTCGATATATTCCTGCCCGACGCCGAGTTTGTGGCTCAGAGAATAGAGGGTCTCTTTGGGCTGAACTTCATAATAGTGCATCAGACGGCCGCCAACCTCGGTGACCGGCAGTTGCTCCACGCCCTGCTGCGCCGCCATGCCAAAGGCCACGGCTATCAGGGCGACGATTACCAACTTTAATCGCTTCATAAATTGCTGTTGTTTTTCAATCCGCAAAGTTAGCGTTTTTTCCACTAAAGCCCAAAAACGCGGCATGCGCGTCGCCCGGAATGCGAAAAAGTGGCTCGGGTCATCGACCTGAGCCACTTTTCAGTGTAGCGGGACCGAGAATTGAACTCGGGACCTCCGGGTTATGAATCCGACGCTCTAACCAACTGAGCTATCCCGCCGTTTTGGCTTTGCGGTTGCAAAGGTAGCAGTTTTTTCTTTCACGGCAAAATTATTTCGAAAAATTTTTCTTTAGAGCTGTTCCGTCCCGAGCTTTTCGGGGATTTTTGCTAATTTTGTGGCTCGAATGGGGAAAGCCCATGAATCAAGATTGAAAAGACAAAACAATATAGAACTATGGCAAAAGAATTGAAAGACCTAACCAAGCGCTCGACCGACTATTCACAGTGGTATAACGAGCTGGTGGTCAAGGCAGGACTCGCCGAACCTTCGGCTGTACGCGGTTGTATGGTTATTAAGCCCTACGGCTATGCGATATGGGAAAAGATGCAGCATATCCTCGACGGAATGTTCAAGAAAACCGGCGTCCAGAACGCCTATTTCCCCCTTCTGATTCCGAAATCGTTCCTCTGCCGCGAAGCCGAGCATGTCGAGGGTTTTGCCAAGGAATGCGCCGTAGTGACCCACTATCGTCTGAAAAACGACCCGAACGGTTCCGGCGTCGTTGTCGATCCCGATGCCAAGCTTGAGGAAGAGCTTATCATCCGCCCCACTTCAGAGACCATCATCTGGAACACCTACCGCAACTGGATTCAGAGCTACCGCGATCTGCCCCTGCTCGTCAACCAGTGGGCCAACGTGATGCGCTGGGAAATGCGAACCCGCATGTTCCTTCGCACAGCCGAATTCCTCTGGCAGGAAGGCCACACAGCCCATGCCACCTCTGAAGAAGCTCAGGCCAAAGCCGTCGAGATGCTGAATGTCTACGCCGACTTTGCCGAGAACTATATGGCTATGCCTGTAATCAAGGGTGTCAAGAGCGCCAACGAGCGTTTCGCCGGAGCTGTCGAGACCTACACGATCGAGGCCATGATGCAGGACGGCAAAGCTCTTCAGAGCGGCACCTCCCACTTCCTCGGCCAGAATTTCGCGAAGGCTTTCGACGTCACTTTCGTCAACCGCGACAACAAACCCGAATATGTCTGGGCGACCTCATGGGGCGTCTCGACACGCCTGATGGGCGCTCTCATAATGATGCACAGCGACGACAACGGCCTCGTTTTGCCTCCCCATCTCGCCCCCATTCAGGTTGTCATCGTGCCCATCTATAAGACCGACGACCAGCTTAAAGAAATCTCGGCCGTTGTCGAGCCGATTGTCAACGAGCTGCGCGGCCTCGACGTCAGTGTCAAGTATGACGACGCCGACAACCGCCGCCCGGGCTTCAAGTTCGCCGACTACGAGCTCAAGGGTGTGCCCGTGCGTCTGGCGATAGGCGCCCGCGACATCGAGAACGGCACCGTAGAGCTTATGCGCCGCGACACTCTCGAGAAAGAGATCGTTCCTCTCGAAGGCATTGCAGCTCACGTCAAGAATCTTCTCGAAGATATTCAGGCCAACATTTTCAAGAAAGCCCTCGACCGCCGCACGGCAATGACCCGCAAAGTCGACACCTACGAAGAATTCAAGACCGAAATCGAAAAGGGCGGCTTCCTGATGTGTCACTGGGACGGCACCCCCGAGACCGAGGATAAAATCAAAGAGGAAACCAAAGCCACCATACGCTGCATTCCTCTCGACGACGATAACGAGGAAGGCACCTGTATGGTTACCGGCAAGCCTTCAAAGCGCCGTGTGATCTTTGCCCGCAACTATTGATTCCCCGACAGATCTCTTCTCCATGCCAAAACAGCCGCTGGTAATAGCCATCGTGGTTCCCTGCTACAACGAGCAGGAAGTGTTGCCTCTGTCGGTGCCGCGCCTTCTCGGCATAATAACGAGAATGGCCGAAGAAGGCATAGCATCGGCCGACAGCTACATTATGCTCGCCAACGACGGCAGCCGCGACACTACCCGCGACATCATAGCCGGAATGCACGCGGCCGACCCCGTCCACGTCAAAGGGCTTTCGCTGTCGCGTAACCGCGGCCATCAGTATGCCCTGCTGGCCGGCCTCACGTCTGTGGCGAAACGCTGCGATGCCGCTGTATCGATCGACGCCGACCTTCAGGACGATCCCGACGCCATTATCGAGATGGTGAAGCTGTTCAACGCCGGAGCCGAGATAGTCTACGGTGTGCGTTCGTCGCGCAAGACCGACACTGCGTTCAAACGCATAACCGCCCACGCCTTCTACAGATTTCAGCGCGTCATGGGGCTTGAGACTGTCTACGACCACGCCGACTACCGCCTGATGAGCCGGCGTGCCGTCGGAATGCTTCTCAGCTATGGCGAAAGCAACCTTTTCCTGCGCGGCATCGTGCCTCAGATCGGCCTGACAACCGCCGTAGTCACCTACGAGCGGGCTGCCCGCGCCGCCGGAGAGTCGAAATATCCGCTGGCGAAGATGCTCAACTTCTCAATCGACGGAATAACGTCGTTTTCGGCCCGGCCGATGCGATATATCTTCCTCATCGGACTGATATTGCTGCTTGTCGATATAGCGATAGGAATATGGGTGCTCGTCAGCCACTTCTCGGGACATGCCATCTCAGGCTGGTCGTCGCTTATGCTGAGCATCTGGTTTCTCGGCTCGCTTATCCTCATAGCCCTGGGCATAATCGGCGAATATGTCGGCAAAATATTCATCGAGGTCAAACATCGTCCGCGTTTCTTCGTCAGCGAAGAGCTGTTCGACTGACCTCACAATCAACTCTCGTCAATGAACGGCCAAGAATTCACCTCCGACAAAATCGGCGCCATAGGCGCCGCCATAGTCGACATCCTCGCCGAAGGCAACTCTGTCGCCATTCCCGGCTTCGGCACCTTTTTTCCCGAGAAAGCCGATGAATATGTCAAAGCCGACGCCTCGGGACGCCGGCTTCTGATGCCTCCGGCAATAATTGTCAACTTCAAGCCCAGCGTGGTTTTACGCAACCGACTGAAATGAACAGACTGACAGTTCAGGCCCTTGCCGGGCGCATTGCCTCAACCCTCGGAATCACCCCCGAAGCCGCCGAGCAGCTTATCCACAATTATTTCGTTGACGTTGCCGAGCGGTTACAGCGCGGCGAGACTGTCGACATCGACAATCTCGGGAAATTCGCAGCCGGAGGCGAAAGCCTGTTCACACCGCTTCCAGACGTAGCCGCCCGCATAAACGAACCGTTTGCCTTCTTTGAGCCGGTAGAACTGAACGACGGCGTCACAGCCGAAACCCTCGACCTCACGGCGCCCGCATTCCCGGAGCCCGCCCCAGCCCCGGAGCCCGAAAGAATCGAAGAGCCAGAACCCGAAATCCCCAAAGCTCCCGAAGCTCCCGAAGCTCCCGAAGCTCCCGAAGCTCCCGAAGCTCCCATTATTCCCAATTTCCCCCAAGCCCCGGAGCCCCCCGAGCCTTCCGAGCCCCTCAAAGGCCACTGCGCCCATGCCCTTGCAGCATGGGCAACGGGCTGTCTGCTTCTCGGGCTGACAATCGGCAGCCTCACCGGCTTCCCGCCATCTCAGGCCGAAACCGCAGAGACCGTAGAGCCGATAACGACAAGCAACGACACATCAGCCACATCAATCACATCAGCCACATCAGCCACACCTGTCACACCTGTCACACCTGTCACAACCGACACCGTCCGCGCCGACTACTACATAACCGACATGGCCCGCAAATACTACGGCAACAAAGACTTCTGGAGCTATATCTACGAAGAGAACGCCGACTCGCTCGGCCACCCCGAGCACATCCATCCGGGTCAGATTCTCGTTATCCCCGATGCCGCCAAATACGGCATCGACCCCGACAACAAAGAGTCATTGAAACGCGCCCGCGCGCTCGCCATAGAGATATACGGCCGCTACAACTGACAGCTCATCGCTGAAAAACCACACGAGGCGCGGGAACCGGTTCCCGCGCCTCGCTCATTTATTCTGTCGAGGAATTATTTCACAAGCACCTTAGCGGTAACACCGCCGACACTGACAAGGTAGACGCCGGGGGCAACTCCGTCGAAACGTGCCTCGCCGAGGTTGTCGCCATTGGCGCCTCCCATGAGGCGTCCGCTGAGATCGAAGAGGCGGCAGCGCATTCCTTCGGCTCCGCCGACAATAATGCTCGAACCGTCGACAACAACGGAGATGTTGCGGTCGGCTGTCTCAACTTCGCCAATACCGTCCTCGGTTATGTCGATAAATGACGAGCAGAGAGGCAGATCGGGGAAGAGGCTGTTGAGCATCACACATAGAGCGCCACTGACATTGACATTGAAGGTCGAAACGCCGTCGGCGACACTTACCTGACGCGGCTGCGAGAGCTCATCGCCGGCAAGATCACCGTTTTCGTCGTAGTAAGGCTCGCCGATAAACCAGCGGTAGTCGGTGGCCACGCCGTCGACAATAGCCTGTGAAGAAAGGTCGACAGTCACACCCTCAGGTTCGACTTCAACGACAGCCTGCGGCGAGTAGCAGTAGACATACTTGACTTCCGAGGTCTTTGGCAGCGACTGGAACGTGAAACAGTTCGAATCGATGAAGAGCACATTCAGCTTCGGAGTCTTGCTCATATCAATCGACGAAAGCAGGTTCGACGATAGGAAAGCCTGTTCGAGATTCTCGGCGCCCGTGAAGTCTATCTCAGTGAGATCGTTGTAGCTCAGGCTGAGATCCCAGAGCATAGGACTTCCGAATTTAACCGACTTAGCGCCGTTGTAGTCGCCCGTAAACGACTGGAGTTTGTCGAAACCGGTAAGATTGATGGCATTGAGCTGGTTATTGCTGACTTTGAGCAACCTGAGCTCGGGATAAGCCTTGGCGAAATCGAGATTCGTGAAATTATTGCCGGTAACGTTGAGTTCCGTCAGAGACGACTCGGGCCAGACGACCTTGTCGGGTGTCAGACCGGCATTGGCGACTGTCAGGGCAAAGAGGTCGGTGAGCTTCGAAACGTCGATTTTCGACAGCTTGACGCCATCTATCGAAAACACACCGAGATCGCCCGAAGGAGAGTAGCTGTAGAGACGGGCTTCGACGTCGGCTTTCGATGCACACTTGAAGATCGTGTATGTTTCGTTGGTCAGAACATACTGCTCGAGATAGCCGTTGCCTTCCCAGTCGATATAGACCGCGGTGTTAGGCTTGGTAGAGGTCATGATGAGTCCGCAGTCGACGCTCTCGGTCGGCGTCCAGGTTGCCACAGCGTTTGTCGGACGCTCGGCGGCCTTGATCACGCTCGTGCGCATCGGGTTGGCGGCGAAAGCGGGGAACAGCGGATGGCTTATCTCGCAATATACATTTCCTATCGAGGCATCTTCGAAAATCGACACACCGTCGCGCTGCGAAATCTTCGCCGCGGGAATGACACTGTTGTCGGCTGCGCTGCGCCATGTATAGACAGTCTTCTTGCCGTTTTCGTCGAGCCACTGCGACGTCAGATTGACGGTCGGGGCAAGTTCAGGCAGAAGAACCTCCGACTGGGGCGCGTAGATGTAGGATGCGACGCGCTTCGTAGAGGGCAGATTGGGCATGGCTATGTTGTTATAGCTCAGGTCGAGATAGACAAGCGGATTATAGGAGGCGATGGGGAGGGACGTCAGATTGTTGTGGCTGACGTCGAGAGTAGCGATAGCCTCCATGTCTTCGAGGTCGACAGCTTCGAGAAGATTGTTCGACAGGTTCATGACGCTGATGTTCGAAGCGGCGTCGAGGGAGATCTCAGTCAGCTTGTTGTTGCTGAGGTCGAGGGTATAGAGCGTAGCGAGAGCGGAGTCGTAGAACGACGTCAGCGAATTATAGCTGGCATCGAGATTCGAGAGCACGTTCTTGCCATAGCCGCTGGCTCCGGTGAGGTCGAGAGTCTTCAGCATATTGTGGCTCAGGTCGAGATCGCGCAGGCAGCGGTTCCAGGTCAGATCGATCGTCTGGAGTCCGGTAGAATTGAGCTTGAGAGCGCTGAGCGAACGCGCCTGATCGAGGTCGATCGACTTCATCGGGTAGCCGTCGATGGCCAGCGCTGTTATATCGCTGCCCTCAGGCATGAAGACGGTCACTTCAGCACCGCCGGTGACTGTGACATTGTCAGCCCCGGGAAGCTCTGAGCCGTTTGCCGTGAAGTTCTGCATTGTTCCGTCGCCGGCATCGACCATAAAGGTTACGGGAGCCGATTGTGTTGCGTTGCTGACACCGACTTTCATCTTAAGGGGATTGCCGCTGCCATTGCTCTTGATTCTGACAACAGGGCTCGGCTTTCCGAAATCGGCGGCCGTCTTGACCATGAACTTACCTGTTCTGAGATTATAGGCTGGGAGTGCCGAGTTGTGGAATTCCACATAGACACTGTCGGAGAGGGCTTTCTTGAGCGTGACCACGCCGTTGGAATAGCTGTAGTCCGAGGCTGCCACGGGAGTGGGATCGAGCGGAGCATCCTCATGGTAGTAATAGAGAGATGCCGTTGTCGTTGAGTTCGGGCGGTTGACTTTTGCCGAGAAATCGAGCGTCGCGCCTTCCTTATAGCTGCGTTCGACGGGGAACGGATTCTGCTGGTAGTAATATTCAAGGAATGTCTCGCGCTCGGCGGGCAGAGTTACGAAGTCGAGATTGTTATTCGCAATATAGAGGGCGTCAATATCCGGATTGCCGGAAATATCGATAGAGGTCAGCTGGTTCAGCGAGCAGTTGAGCGCCTGAAGAGCGATATTTTTCGAGATGTCGAGACTTGTCAGAGCGTTACCGTTGCAATAGAGGCGGATAAGCTTCGGATTATTGGTGACATCGAGAGAAGTCAGGTTGTGGCCCCAGCCCCACGAGCCGGCATGTCCGCAGTAGAGCTCCTGAAGGTAAGGATTGTTGGTGACATCAACGTTCTCGACGTAGGTGTCGCTGACATTCAGTATAAGCAGCTTTGGATTTTTCGACACATCGATCGACGATATCCGCGTCACATCGGCCGTCAGGCGCAGCAGATCGGGACACTTCGTCGGATCGAGTTTCGTCAGTGACCGGCAGGCGAAAGCGTCGAACGACTTCATTGCCGGATACTGGGTGAGATCGAAGCTCTGGTCGAGATGATCGATGGCTTCCATCTCGAGGATTGTCAGATTCGGCTTGGGTGTGCCGATTTTCAGCGGCGCCACGTCAAAGGGATTGTCGCTGACATAGAGCGCTGTAAGCTTTGTGAAGGGATCGAGGTTGACGCTTCCGAGCTGATTGTGGTTGAGATTCAGGACATCGAGATTCGTCAGTGTCGCAAAGTCGGCCGTAGTGGCATAGCAGCCTTCGAGATCGAGATAGTCGATAAGAGAGGCTTCGCCGTAGACTTTTACGGTTGCGTCGGAATTGACACTGCCCGACAATATTGTAGCGTTGATGGCGCCGTCGGAAACTGTGACAGGATTGACCGTCACTTTCTGTTTTCCATAGCCGAAATCAACCTCGACGGTGGTTTTCTCTGATGAGCCGATGCGGAAACTCAGTGCATTGGCATCGCCGTTAATCTCATAAATGCTTGTCGTGAAAGTGATTATCGGACTGTTGTCGGCGGCCGAAGAACCGAAAGCTCCGACTGCGAGAGCTATCCATACCGCGGCCGGGCGAAGATGTTTTGTCATAGAGTTAAACATTTTGTTTTACAATATCCTGTTAATATGAGTAGTAAGGGGGCGCCCCTGCGGGCCTGAGGCCTGAGTTGCGCCCCCTTTCGGGTTTCGTTCAATGGTTATGCCCCGAGGGCAAGCTATTATTTCACAATAACTTTCTTATCGCCTACGATATAGAGACCTTCGGGTAGATTCGAGATCTGCTCCTTCGAAGCATTGCGAATCATCAGAATGCCCTGTAGGTTGTAGACATTGGTGTTGGCGGCAGCATCGCCGTTGACGTTGGTGATGCCCTGTTCAGGCTCGGTGTAGATCGAGATGTCGAAAGCCTTGTCGGCGTCAACCTTGTAGCTGAACTTGCCGTCGGCGGGAACTTCAACGTCTTCGTCGTTGAGAGTCATTACGTAGGACTGACGCTCGTTCTCGAGAGCGGGCAGAGCGAAGCTCAGAGCGGTATTCTGGAAAAGAGTCAGAGGTTCGGCAACGCTCTCGACTGCGGTATAGCCGTCGGTGACGACATCCTTGACCTCGACACCATCGCCGAGCTTGAAGCTGACTTCATAGGTCGAAGGCTCGGCCTTGAACATCTTCATAACGTCGCCGTCTTTAAGGGCATCCAGTCCGGGATAAGCCATGAAGTCGTAGCTGTAGCCGCTTTCATCCATGGGACATTCAATGCGCTCGCCATTAAGATAGATGAACGGGAAGTCATAGACTTTCTTCCACTGATCGTAGTCGTAGTGAGAGTCATACACTTCGAGGCTGACGGGCTTGTCGAGTTCGGCGTTGAAGTTGAACACATTGGCCTCTTCGCCGGCAACGGGCTTATACTCGATCGTGTTATACTGCTTGATAGGATCGGAATTCTTCTGGAAGAAAATCGAGTTGCTGGCATATTCATCGTTATCGGTGAACACGATCAGTCTGTCGTCGCGGACGAGTTTCTCGGTAGTGAACTCGAGAGTGAGGGCCTCGCGCACCTGCTGGCTGAATTCACCGATGATGTCGAGGGGCTCGGTATCGGGATCGTCATAGACGATGCGGGCACTCTTGATCACGTAGTTAGGAGTGTTATGATAGTAGAAACGACCGCCGTCTTCCATCTCGAAGTTGGCCTCTCCTGTGGTAAGATCGATAAGGTTGAAATCCCATACGCTGTTGTCGTAGGTTGCGACGAGAGCCTCGGGAGTGTCAACTTTGATCTTAACAGGCCAGATTTTCTCTGCCTTGGTGGCGTTAACCTTGAACACAACGGGTTCATCTTTCTTGAATACATAGTTATATGAGTCGTAACCACGGAGAGTCTGGTCGTTGGCCAACATATTCTGAACATTATACATTCCGTAGCGGAAGTTGATGGTAAGACTGCTGCCGAATTTGATGGTAGCGTTTTCTTTAGTGACGACATCGCCCTTATAACGCACGCCGTTGATCATGACATACTTGACCATGCCGGGTTCGATCGGCTGGTCGTCATTATCGACAAACGAGATTTTGAGATCTTTGTCGGGGAAGTTATACTCTACCTTAAATTCGTCGCCATCGGCGGGACGGAACTGATAGGTATAGTTATAGCTGTAGGTGGGTTCTATGACATCCCATTCCTGAGTGTCTTTGTTGAACTTGGTGACCCGGTATATAATACCGCTGTAGTCTCTCGGACGCAGTTCGATGGGAAGCTCGTTGTCGGGGTCGAAAGCGAGTTCGGTGCGCACGTTGGCTTCCGGCGTAAGATAATCGAGCGAGTTGCTCGATCCGGCCTTATAGTCGTTGTAGCGCGAGAAATAAACTTTCTCGGGAGCATCAATGGTGAAGTAGCATTTCGCTGTGCGCGTTTCGGTCTTGTTGAAAGCGACTACCGTGTAGTTATTCTCGCCATAGAGAAGGCTCGAGCCGTAGAACTCGTAGACGACCGCGCGGTTGGGATATATCGAGAGAGACTCGGTTCCGTTGCGGAGCACGTCGTTGAGTGCGCAGTTTTCGAGAGCCTCGATTCTTACCTTCTGGTCTTTTTTAACATTGTCGACAGTCCATGTTGTGACTCCGCCGGCTGTCGAAGGCTCGATGATTTCCTCGCCCATCAAAACCTTGATATACTTGGAATCGCCCGTCAATGTGAGTTTCTTTGCGGGGCGCGCGACTGTGGTGATCTCATAGACGCCGTTATCCTCGAGATAGTCCCACGAAGAATTGAAGTTTTCCTTGTTCTCTCCGTTGAGATCATCTCCGTTATACTTCACCGAAGCAATCAGATACTCTTCGGTCGCATCAACATCAAGGTATTTATACTTTCCGGCAGGTTTTTCAATAACAGTCTCGTTCGAAGTGAGCTCAACGACCTCACGGTCATTCTTGACTGTAACATGGGTGTAATCGTCGATCTTGAGCGTAATTTTCTTGGGGACAAATTTTCGTACTTCAAACTCATAGACATCGCCGTCGCCGCATGCCGAATAATACTGCGTGATTGCTTCTCCTTCAAGAGGGACTCCGTAGTATTACCATGTTTCGCCGTTCTTTTTGTCAGAACCGGGCATGAATTCATAGCCTTTGACGGGGGTGATGATAAGCTGTTTGTCCCAGTCGGCAAGAGTAACCTGCAGATCGCCGGAAGTCCATGTCTGCACCTCCCCGTCAGAATAATAGTCTTTGACCATAACCGTCACCAAAGACGGGTCGGAGGTCTTTAACGTTACGGTCTTCTGAGCCACAGCCACCGACGGAGCGACAAGCAAAATGGCAAGCAGAGCAACCAGGGAATAGAATTTTCTCATAGAATTTGAGATTAATTAAACAAAATGATATAATGTTGGTTTATTTGCATAAGGATGCGACGTAAATATAGCAATTCTTCCTCAAATATAAATCAAAAGGCAAAAAAATAATTCCCATCTCATTGGCGACAAAAGAAAGAGGCGCCCCGACATCACGTCGGAACGCCCCCTGAACAAATATTTCTTTGCTCTTATTTAATAATAACTTTCTTGTCGCCTACGATATAGAGACCTTCGGGTAGATTCGAGATCTGCTCCTTCGAAGCATTGCGAATCATCAGAATGCCCTGTAGGTTGTAGACATTGGTGTTGGCGGCAGCATCGCCGTTGACGTTGGTGATGCCCTGTTCAGGCTCGGTGTAGATCGAGATGTCGAAAGCCTTGTTGCCGTCAACCGTGTAGCTGAACTTGCCGTCTTCGGGAACTTCGACCTCTTCGTCGTTGAGAGTCATCACGTAGGACTGGCGCTCGTTCTCGAGAGCGGGCAGAGCGAAGCTCAGGCTGGTGTTCTGAAGAAGGCTCAGAGGCTCGCTGAGATCTTCGACCTTGGTAATTTCGTCGGTGATGACATCATTGACCTCGACACCGTCGCCGAGCTTGAAGCTGACTTCGTAGAGAGCGGGCTCGTTGCGGAAGATCTTCAGCACCGAGTTGTTGGGGAACTCGTCGAGACCGGGATAACCGAGATAATTGTATGTGTATCCGTCGTCGTTGAGCGGACACTCCGTGCGGACGCCGTTGATGTAGACAAACGGGAAGGTCTTGGTATCGGTGTCGAGAATGTGGAGGTAAACGGGGAGATCTAGCTCGGCGTTGTAGTTCAGAACATTGCGGCCGACTTCGGGGACGTAGGTCAGTTTGTTGTACTGCCTGATGGGATCGTCGGTGTAGGAGAATGTGATCTCGTTTTCAGTCCATGAATCGTCGTCGGTATAGACAATGAGCTGCTCGTTGCGCTCGAAGACCTCGGTAGTAAACTCGATGACAAGATTCTCGTTGACTTTGACGAGGCGCTCGTTTGTCAGATCGTCGGCATCGGTCTCGGAACCGGCCTCACGCACAATGCGGGCCGACTTGATGGTGAAGTTCGGAGTATTGTGATAGTAGAGGACTTCGTCGTTGGCCATCTCGAGAGTGGCTTCGCCCGAGGTAAGGTCGATCAGCAGGTTGGGATCCCACACCGAGGTGTTGTAGGTAGCGAGAAGAGCCTCGGGATTGTCGACTTTCAGAGTGACATTATAGGTTGTCGAAGCTTTGGCTGCGGTAACGCAGAACTCGACATCTTCATTCTTGGTAAATTCATAGTTAAGAGACGACCATGCATAAACATAATTGCCGTTGGCTGTAGCTCTGCTGAGTGTGAAAAGTTTTGTGTGGGGATACAGATTCATACTGCTGCCGAATTTGACAGTCGAGCCTTCGTCGGTCACACGGCTGGCGCGGTAACGCTTTCCGTCAATGTCGACGTATGCGAATGTGGCGGGGTCGAATGTCTGGCCTGCGGGAGCCGTAAAGGTAACATTCAGATCGATGTCGGGATAAGCGACGTCAACCTTGATTTCGTCGCCGTCGGCTACGGTAACGCTGAAATTGTCGTAATAGCTCGGCTTGGTGACTTCGATCCATTCTTCGGAGCCCTGAGCGCGCTTCTGCACACGGTAGATTTTGGTACCGTTGACGCGCGGACGTATATCAACTGGATTCTCGGCTGCGAGATTGATGCCGTATTCAGTCTCGACACCGGCCTCTGGCATGAGGTAATCCACGTTGTTGGTGGTCATGGCCTTGAAATCGCCATTACGCTTGATGTCGAGTTTCTCGGGCTGATCAACAGTGATCTTGAACTTGGCAGTGCGGCGCGATTCCTTGTTGTAGGTGCCTACCGAATAGTTGTTATCGCCATATTTCATGCTGTATTCCCAAATATTCGTGAAGACGACACCGGTCTGCAGGTATTCATCGTCGGTGCGGTCCTCATTGCGGAGGCCTTCGAGAGCATATCCTTCTCTGGCAAAAATCTCAACATCTTTATTCTTTGCCACATTGGGGACAACAAAGGTCTTGACACCGCTGACATCGGTAGCCTCAACCTCAGTGTCGAGATACTTGACCACAACAAATTCGGGGTCAGCCTTGATATTGAGAGTCTTCGCCGGGCGTTCTGTCGTGGCTATTTCTATGACAGCACCATCGCTGAAATCGCTCCAGTAAGCCTTCCAGCTATCGACATTGGGAGTCGAGAGTTTCTCTTCGCCGGCGACTTTCACCGATGAGAGCAGATATTCATCGGAGGCATTGACTTCAAGTCTGGCATAAGTGCCGGCAGGTTTGTCGAGCGTCATCTCATTACTTGTCAGATCCACTGCCTCGCCTCCGTTATTCACTGAAATATGGGTATAATCATCGACTTTCAGTGTGGCCTGCTTGATCTTCATGGCCTGAGTCTCGAAATAATATACATCGCCCTCAGTCACATAATAACTGGCAAGAGCGAATTCGTCTCCCTCAGCCGGGAACGAAGGATAGCTCACATGAACTCCGTTCTTAGTGGCGGTAGTGGTGACAAACTCATATCCTGCGACAGGTTTTATGACAATAAAACCATCAGACAGGTCGTAGGTAAAGTCGCCGGAATTCCACTCGAGCGGGTCAGGCGTTCCACTATAATACTGTCTCCATCCAATAGTGACCTTCGATGGATCAGGCGTTTTAAATGTAACTTTGGCTGCCGAAGCTACTACCGACGAGGTCAGTAGAGCAACAAGCAGAACAACCAATGAGTAAATTTTCCTCATAAAGATTAAAGATTAAGAAATATGTAAAACAAAAATGTAAAAATAATTCTTTCGGATTTTTGGCAAACATACAAAAAATTTCTCAGAACAAGCCTAAAAGCAAAAAATTTAAGAATTCGCTATACAAAAAAAACTCCAAAAGGCAAATTTATCTGACATACGGCAGAAATCGGGCCCAGATTCCCGTTGTCCGCTGACATATCAGAATCTGACAATTTTTTTGCCATGTTGCTGACGCATTTGATTGCCTGAATTGTTGACACTCGCATTCAATATGCATCAAAAGTCCGAAGCGCGGGACGCGCGAAATCTCTACTCCGCCTGCGATAGCTGGCGGCAACCACCGCTCCCCCCACAAATTCGCGGCAAGCCACGGCAATGCGCGCTGCCGCGAAACGCGACAGCACAGGTCGCGGGCCTTGGCTATCGCCGGTTGCGTGACTGCGCAGCTCCTCAGCTTGTCACGCATATATTGTTGACTCTCAAGCCCACAGCTATCGCAGTGGGATATAGAAATATCGCACCTCACGGCGCTTGTCGCTAGCTTTCAGCCAAACCTCTTTGACTCAACGCACTAAGTTAATAGCATTAAGGCAGGTAGCATTGCAGCACCCTGATTGTCAGTTACATGCAAAACGTGCCGAAGGCACGTCCCTACGCCAGGGCGTTTCTGACGCCGGTTTCATCTAAGATTTCTGAGCATTGATGAGCTTAGCTAAACACCTCCGGCCAGATTCAGGCGGAAAACCGAATCGCCCCGGATCAGACGACCCGGGGCGATATTATGAGTTCGGGAAGGAATCTATCAATAGATGCCCTGCTCAACCATGGCGGTGGCAACTTTCATGAAGCCGGCGATGTTTGCGCCCTTCATGTAGTTGATATAACCACCTTCTTCGACACCGTATTTCACACACTGGGTGTGGATGTCTTTCATGATGGTGTGGAGTTTCTGGTCGACTTCGTCGGCGCTCCACTGGAGGTGCATGGCGTCCTGAGTCATTTCGAGACCGCTGGTGGCAACACCGCCGGCGTTGACAGCCTTACCGGGAGCGTAGGTCACGCGGGCCTTGAGGAAGGTGTCGATAGCCTCGGGTGTGCAACCCATGTTCGAAACCTCGGCAACCATGAGGACGCCGTTTTCGACGAGCTTCTTGGCGTCGGCCTCGGCGAGCTCGTTCTGAGTGGCGCAGGGAAGAGCAATGTCGACTTTCTGCTCCCAGGGTTTCTTGCCGGGGAAGAATGTTGCTTCGGGATATTTCTCGGCGTAAGGAGCCACGATGTCGTTGCCGCTGGCGCGGAGTTCGAGCATATAGTCGATCTTTTCGCCACTGATGCCGGTGGGATCATAAACATATCCGTCGGGGCCGGAGATGGTGACGACCTTGCCGCCGAGTTCGGTGGCTTTCTTGGCAGCACCCCATGCTACGTTACCGAAGCCTGAGATAGCGATGGTCTTGCCTGTGATAGTGGTTTTCTTCTCGGCGAGCATGCTCTGAACGAAGTAGAGAGCGCCGAAACCTGTAGCTTCGGGACGGATGCGCGAGCCGCCGAAATCGAGGCCCTTGCCGGTGAATGTGCCGGTGCACTGGTTGGTCAGGCGCTTATACATACCGTACATATAGCCGACTTCGCGACCGCCTACACCGATATCGCCGGCGGGAACGTCCTGGTCGGGACCGAGAATCTTCCACAAGCAGAGCACGAAGGCCTGGCAGAAACGCATGATCTCGGCGTCGCTCTTGCCGCGCGGCGAGAAGTCGCTGCCGCCCTTGCCGCCACCCATCGGAAGAGTGGTGAGGGCGTTTTTGAATGTCTGCTCGAAGCCGAGGAATTTCAGAATCGAGAGGTTAACGCTGGCGTGGAAACGGATACCGCCTTTATACGGGCCAATGGCATTATTGAACTGAACGCGATAACCGAGGTTGTTCTGAACCTCACCTTTGTCGTCGACCCAGGTGACGCGGAATGTCAGAATACGATCGGGCTCGACCATGCGCTCAACGATCTTGTTCTTTTCGAATTCGGGGTGCTGGTTGTAGACGTCTTCAACGCACATCAACACTTCCTTAACGGCCTGGAGATATTCTTTTTCTCCGGGGTGCTTTGCCTCGAGGGCAGCCATGATATTGTTAATTTCCATAATCAGGTTTTATGATATGAATGGATTAAGGTTATATGGTATTTCTATCGATGCAAATATAAGAAGATATTTTCGAATTGAGCAATAGTTACGGCCAAAATTTTATCGGGCGGAATATTTCGGAAGGATGTCAATTTGCTATGCATAGAGCTTCTTTTCAGCCGAAAACGTCATCCGCAGAGTCGTTAGCGCGCATATTAACGCGAAAACGCTTGCATTTTGTTGAAAAAATTTTTTACTATTTTTACAAAAATATGTTATAGGGCATAAAAAAGCATGCCAAATGCTTGACAAAGGGCTCCCCCATGTTGTATCTTTGCTGTCCGATATGAGAAAAACAAGGTCATCAATGCCTTTATTCAGCACCCGGCTGACGGCGATCGTCAGTGTGGCGCTGGTATTGCTGCTTCTGGGAGTGGCAGCTTTTCTGGGCATCGGAGCCCGCAATGTTGCCGACGATATGCGCCGCGACATAGGCTTCGTTGTCATTGTTGCCGACGACGCCTCTCCGGCCGACATCGCCGCGCTCAAGCAGCGCTTCGCGGGGGCGGCATATACGTCGGACTACACCTATTCCTCGCCAGAGATGGTCATGCAGCGGTGGAAAACGCTCATGGACGACGAAGGCGAGACCGACGACCTTCTCGACGAGAACCCGTTTGCTCCTGAGATAGAAGTAAATGTCAGGGCGCCCTGGGCGAACATCGACAGCCTGCGCGCCATCACGACGCCGCTGAAGCTTATGCCCTCGGTCGACGACGTTAAAGTCCACGACACTCTTGTCGGAGAAGTCAACCGGACGCTGTCGAATATCGCACTGATTCTTATTATCGTGGCGGCCGTTATGCTGACAATCTCGATAGTTCTGATCAACAACACCGTCAGGCTGACAATTTATTCGCGCCGTTTCCTGATCCACACAATGAAACTCGTCGGCGCCACCCCCGGCTTTATCCGCGCCCCGATGATACGCGATAACGCCCTCGGAGGGCTGCTCGCCGGATTCATCGCCGACATTGTTCTGACAGGGACTCTCGCCTACTTCGCCGGTGTCGAGCCGTCGCTTTCGTCGGCGATTCCCTGGACACAGGCCGCATGGGTTCTGGCCGCGCTGCCGCTTGCCGGACTGCTTATATGCGGCATCGCCGCTTTCGGCGCGACCCAGCGCTATATCAGAATTACCTACGACGAACTTTACAGATAACAACCACCTATAAATATATGGCAAAAAACGAACCTAACTCAAAGACTGCCGACAAACGGCTGGTCGACGCGGGCCCGGGCTTCTTTCCGCTGAAGCGCAAAAACTTCATATTCATGGCTATCGCAGGAATAATGATAGTCGCCGGCTTTCTTCTCATGATCGGATCGGGGTCGACAGTCGAGAGTTTCAACGTCGACATCTTCTCATGGCGCCGGATTGTGGCAGGGCCTACGATCGCTCTTCTCGGATTCGTGTTCATGGGATTCGGCATAATGTGGAAACCGAAAAACAGAAAGAGTGACCGATGAGCTGGTTCGACGCACTGATAATGGGCCTCGTCCAGGGGCTCGCCGAATTTCTGCCCATATCGAGCAGCGGCCACCTCGAAATCTTCAGTAAGATTCTCGGACTTAACCTCTCGGGAGCCGACGCCCTCGATTTCGACGCCACCCTCCACATTGCGACAGTGCTGAGCACTATCGTAGTTCTCCGGCGCGAGTTCTTTCCGCTCTGCGCATCGTTTTTCACCTTCAGGCGCGACGCCAACACGCGCATGGTTCTGAAAATTCTTCTGAGCTGCATTCCCGTTGCCATCGTGGGTCTCTTCTTCAAAGACACTATCGAAGGATTTTTCGGCGGTAACCTGTCGACAGTCGGAATCTGCCTGCTCGTCACGGCGGCCCTGCTGACATTCGCATGGTTCACCCGCGGCCGCTTTATCGGAGCCACACCCCGCGGCCGCGACATAACCTGGGCCGACGCTTTCATAATAGGCTGCTCTCAGGCTGTTGCCGTATTGCCGGGCCTCAGCCGCTCAGGCACGACCATCGCCACCGGCATAATTATCGGCGACAACCGCGACAAAGTTGCCCGGTTCTCCTTTCTGATGGTCATAATTCCGATTCTCGGCGAGGCACTTCTCGACCTTGTCAAACTCGCCGCAGGCGACGCACCTTCGTCGTCGGTCGGATTTCTGCCGCTTTGCGTCGGATTCCTGACCGCATTCATCGTCGGCTGCATAGCCTGCCGCTGGATGCTCGACATAATACGCCGCGGAAAACTCGTCTACTTCGCCGTCTATTGCCTCATCGTCGGCATTCTCTGCATTGCCTGGTAAGACATGGATTACGTTACAGGCGAAACATTCATAATCGACAAGCCTCTGCGATGGACGTCGTTCGACGTCGTCAAGCGTCTTAGGGCCGAGATCACGCGCCGCACGGGCCTCCGGAAGGTGAAAGTGGGCCATGCCGGCACTCTCGACCCGCTGGCTACAGGCCTGATGATCGTGGTCACAGGACGCCGCACAAAGCTCATCGAAACCCTCCAGAGCGGCGTCAAGGAATATATGGCGACGCTCGCCCTCGGCTCGACAACCCCTTCGTTCGATCTCGAGACCGAAATCGACGCCACCTATCCGACCGACCACATAACGACGGGGCTTATCGATGATGTTCTGAGCCGGTTCCGCGGCGCCATAGAACAGGTTCCCCCCTCGTTCTCGGCCTGCAAAATCGAAGGCACCCGCGCCTATCAGCTCGCCCGCAACGGCGAAGAAGTGAAACTCAAAGCCAAGACCCTCGTCATCGACGAGCTTGAGCGCCTGAGCTTCGACGCAGACGCTAAAGAACTCACGATCAGAGTTGTGTGCAGCAAAGGGACATATATCCGCGCCCTCGCCCGCGACATCGGAGAAGCCCTCGGCTCGGGAGCCCATCTGACGGCCTTGCGCCGCACCCGCGTCGGCGCGTCGACCCTCGACGACGCGCTCGACATCCAGTCGGCTGTGAAACTGATTGCCGAATCTGAAGTCTCCTACCCCGAAGACTTCCCCATTCCTAAAAAATCAATATCATCTCATAACGGAAAATGAAGCTATCACAATTCAAGTTTAACCTTCCCGAAAAACTCATCGCGCAATATCCCGCCGCCAACCGCGACGAGTCACGCCTCATGGTCATCGACAGGAAGACCGGCGAGATAACCGAACGAGTATTTAAAGAGATACTCGGCTATTTCGACGACGGCGACGTCATGGTGTTCAACGACACCATGGTTTTCCCGGCCCGCCTCGACGGCAACAAAGAGAAGACAGGGGCCCGCATCGAGGTGTTTCTGCTTCGCGAACTGAACGCTGAGAACAAGCTGTGGGATGTTCTCGTAGAACCGGCCCGCAAGATCCGCATCGGGAACAAACTGTATTTCGGCGACGACGACTCGATGGTGGCCGAAGTCATCGACAACACGACCTCACGCGGCCGCACACTGAGATTCCTCAGCGACGCCCCCCACGACGAGTTCAAAAGTCAGCTATACGCCCTCGGCATGACCCCACTGCCTACCTACATCAACCGTAAGCCGGAGCCATCCGACGCCGAACGCTACCAGACAATCTACGCCCGCCGCGAAGGAGCCGTGGTTGCTCCCGCCGCCGGCCTGCATTTCAGCCGCGAGCTTCTGAAACGCCTTGAGATAAAAGGTGTCAGACAGGAATATCTGACAATCCACAGCGGTCTTGGCAACTATCGCGAAATCGACGTCGAGGATCTCACCAAGCACCGCATGGACAGCGAAGAGATCGAAGTCACCCAGCAGCTTGTCGACGTCGTTAATCAAGCCAAAGACGAGGGACACCGTATCTGTGCCGTCGGAACATCCGTACTTCGCGGAATTGCCACAGCAGTGTCGATGGGAGGCCACATGAAGACCTACGCCGGATGGACAAACAAATTCATATTCCCGCCCTACGACTTCACCGTGACCGACGCCCTGGTGACAAATTTCCATCTCCCCTATTCCACCATGCTGATGATGGCCTGCGCGTTCGGCGGCTATGATCTCGTCATGGAAGCCTACCGCAAAGCTATCGCCGAGAACTATCGTTTCGGAGTCTACGGCGACGCCATGCTCATAATCTGACGCGTGGCCGACTATAAGACCATATCAAAACCGGCCGAAGGCAAGGTGACCGAGAAGATGTCGAGGTTTCTTGCCTTCGCCTTTCCCGTGGCCACCGCTGAGGAAGCCCGACAACGGATCGCCGAAACGGCAAACCGCTACCACGACGCACGCCACTGCTGCTGGGCCTACATGATCGGCGCCGACCGTCAGACGTGGCAGCTCAACGACAACGGCGAGCCGTCGGGAACAGCCGGCAAACCGATACTGGGCCAGATCAATTCGCTCGGCCTGACCAACGTGGCCATAGCCGTAGTGCGCTATTTCGGCGGTATAAAACTCGGCACCCCCGGACTTATCGCGGCCTACCGCGCCGCGGCCCGCGCCGCACTCGACGCCGCCGAGATTGTCGAGCGGAAAGAAATGACCGAAATGACGATTACGTTCGGATACGCCTCGATGAACGATGTCATGAAAGTCGTCAAACAGCGCAATCTGGAAATAACCCGGCGCGAGTTCGACAACACATGCCTGCTTTCCTTTGCTCTTCCG